>Ga0214923_10004206_pt1 | contig 17553 bp, 21 predicted proteins | sample LL1510_MetaG_FD_177993 | JGI IMG/M metagenome (GOLD analysis project Ga0214923, IMG submission 177993) | Freshwater microbial communities from Lake Lanier, Atlanta, Georgia, United States - LL-1510 | ecosystem: Environmental > Aquatic > Freshwater > Lake | place: USA: Georgia | collected... | reverse complement strand
AATTTTTTGTTCTTGAGGAACTATATTAATAACGCATTTTGCTTTTTTCCCATAAAGCGGCTCTGTACAACCTTTTTCTTTTTTGGTTTTTTTATTTTTTTTGGTGTTATTGGTGTTATTGGTGTTCTTTTCTTTAATAAAGTCAAACACTTTATTTTCTGTTTCAATCGTGGTTTTCGTAGGATTTGTACAGCGAGACCTAAAATTTTCGTAGCGATCCCTTACTTCACAAAACGTAAGATTTGATTTTTTTTTTAACATTTTGTTTACAATTTCATGTAAATTATAAATAAAAAAAGAAAAGGTATGTCTATTTTTCATATGACACATTTTAATAGGATTTTTTTTAAAATTATTTTTTAAATTCATTCTACAATATTTACAAGGTAAAACATATGGCAAAGTATTAATAAAGTTTTTATAATGTTGTTTGTCTTCTAACGTAGGATGCGTTGGATAATTAAAACTCATAATGTGTAAATAATGCCATAAACTTGGACCCCAGATGGTTGTAAGCATACCATCACCACTATTATAATCTGTTTTAGTAAACACTTTTTTGGTTTTTTTTGAGCGATTCATTGTTAGTTATTATACTAATACTCTATAAAATAAAATCTTAAATTCTTAAACTCTTAAACTCTTAAACTCTTAAACTCCTATTTTGTGGTATCAAGTAAAAATAAATTCATTATATATTCATAATACATCTTATCTGTTGTAAATTGACTTTTGTTAACTTCAATCAGTTTTCCATTGTTTAGTCGGAACAGCATTCTATTCTACTATAATACTAGTATAGTATAATTCGTTTATATAATAATATAAATAATTCTCTGCTAGTTTATATATGGACGTATCTATTTATAAAAATTATATTATTGGATTATTTAAACTATTGTTCAAAAATATTATAAGCGTGTTTGAAAAAAATAATATATTAATCGTGGTATTAGTAACTATGTTTTTAGTGATTGGAATTATTTTTTATAAAAAATATATTTCTCCAAGCATAGCTAAACGTTATGCAAATAATAAAGAATTTGTTTCAACAACGACGGAAGAAAATACTACGACTCTTTATTTTTTTTACACAAATTGGTGTCCAAAGTGTAAAATTGCACAAACCGAATGGAACGCATTTAAAGACGATTGTCAAGGTGTCTATAATGGAATAAATATTACCTTTAAAGAAGTCGATTGCGATGTGGATACCGCCATTGCGGATACATTTAAAATTACTGGATATCCTACCATTAAATTAATCTATAAAGATAAAATCTATGAATATGACGCAAAAACCGATCGTCATTTATTGTCTATTTTTTTAAGTGACATCTTTAAGAATCCTTAGAATCCTTAGAATCTTTTGAAGCCTTTAAAGCCTTTGAAGCCTTTGATTCTAAAAATGATTTAGCATAATTAACACCCAACACAATATAATCATTTCTTAACTCACGATTGCTAATCGCACTTATCCATTTAATAACGCTATTATTTTCGGTTTCACATACTATAATATTTTCAATGTTTTCATACGCATCATTATAGGAATGATAAACTAATTTACTTATAATAGCATTTATGTATGTTGATAATAAAGATTCTTTATCAATCATTTCAGCATTATTATCTTTAGACATAATTTTAATTGCAAATATTTCATCAGGATCGTATTGTTTCTCTAAACATTTATTTAATGGAAAATGATTCATTGCCCCACCATCAATATAACAATTATTATCAACAATGATTGGTACAAAAATTAATGGTAATGCGGAAGACATTGCGATTGCTTTATATAATTCCAAGTCAGGGAACGTAATGTAGGATAGTTCAACCGATTCCATTGGAGTCGCATTTAAATTGGTTGTATAAAAATATAACTCAATGTTTAGCGTCTCATAAAATTCTTTTAATGTAATGGTAATCTTTAAGTCTCGTGCTTGTAAAAATGGTTTTAACACTTCTAATATTATTTCTTCTCCCAAGATTCCTTTTTCTTCCCATAGATTGATTATATCGTTTGGATTAATTGAAAAAAACTTATCCCAAGGTCTATTTACAATATAATTTTCAACCAATTCAATGTCATTTGATAATAGCAATAACGTTGATAAGATTGTTCCAATCGAAGTAGCATGAATGGTTTTTAGATCCTTTATATGAAAAAAATCTTGTCGATTCAATTCTTTTAAGATTCCAACTATTGAAAATCCAGCTAGCCCACCCGCACTTAATACTAAATGTTTAATTGTCATTTATTATATACTTACTTAGTATATATTTAATTAGATTTATGTAATTAGATATATATATTAATTTATTTTTTCTAATAGTGTAATAATGAATACAATATTTACAACCGATGACCCAGAAAATTATACAGATAAATTAAATTTAGATGAATTGTTTGAAAAAAAACAAGCACATGATTTAGCAACCATAAAAAATTATAATGCCATATTAAACAGAATACATAATAAAATTAAATTAACCTCAAGACAACAAATCGATTCAAATTTTTGCTGGTTTGTAATTCCAGAAGTTATGATTGGTGTGCCAAAATATGATATAGCCATTTGTATCTCTTATGTGATAGAAAAACTACAAGATAATGGATTTAATGTTAGATACACTCATCCAAACTTATTATTAATCTCTTGGAATCATTGGGTTCCACAATATGTTCGAACCGAAATTAAAAAGAAAACTGGTAAAATAATTGATGGCTATGGAAACATACTAAGTGAGAAAAATGAGGATACTTCCAACCCTAAAGTAAATTTATTGAAATATAAAGACACCACTAAAGACCCAAGCAAAGAAACAAAACCGATTACATCTTATAAGCCTACTGGTAAAATTGTCTATAATGACATTTTAGAATCATTAAAAAGTAGTAGCACATCGTAAGGTCAGGTAAATGTATCCGCACATTGCTGCATTGAAATATGATTTGCCATTGATTTTAAATTTTCTATTTGATGAACCGAAGTATCTAATAATTGTAAATTGACAATATCCATATATAGCTTAACTCCTTTTGCATAAAGTATATCACAATACATATAAAACTCTTGAATGCAAGCAATGCTTTGTTTTGTTAAGTTTATTAGGTAGTCATAAGTTAGTTCAGGGTTAATGGTTATGGTTACCGCAGTCGAGTAAGTTGACTCAGACTTTTTTTGATAGATAAAAATTTCTTTTAAAATAGTGAGTAAAGCAGTATTATACTTTGTGATTAATTCTAATAGTAAGTTAATATTATTAATATACTGAGAAAAGCTATTGCTGTCAGTAGAGGGTTGAATTGGTTTAGAGCAATCTAAATAGTCATTTAATGAAATTTCTTTAAATTTGGTGATTGTGGCAGGCAACGTCTTGCCCGTAAGAGTTTTATAAAATTCTGCTAAATCGGTTTTATATTTTTTTTGCATTTTTGATGACATACTCGAAAAAACACCACTTTTATAATCATATTTATCAAAATAGTGTGGTTCTAACTCTGGAATAATCGAGCTATCTTGTTGCTCATAATTTTCCATACATTTTTTATTAAAATTACAAAGATCAGACGTAAGTGTCAGTTTTCCATTATGATATTTCTCTTGAAATTCTTTAATATTTTTATTATTTAACAAGATTGACAATCTATTTCCTGCCAACACATCTCTCTTTATTTGTTTTTCAAGATTGTTTAAGGGCAGTTTTGTAAGTTCATTTGTTGGATGAACAATTAAAGTTAATGTGATTGAACTAAACAAAGAAATTATTTGAACATAAAATTCAGCTAATTTAATGCATATTTTTTTTGTAGTGGTATCCGCATACATTGCATCAAAGGACTCCATTGAAAAGGCTATCTTCTTTTTTTCCAATAAAAATTTAATTTGATCACTTGTTAAACTACTTAGCAGTTCTGCAATTTTAAGAATTAGTATTTTTGTATTGGCTTTACTAGATAAGTCAATTAGATCGTTAAAATTTAAAGAAGCAATGTAGGTATAGATGAGAGAATGAATTGTTTCCTCTAAGGTATGAACCTCTTTCATTGGTAGATTACCCATTATATTAATAAAATACAATAATAATTCAAAAGGAATTCAAAAGGAATTCAAAAGGAATTCAAAAGGAATACGACTTTAAATAACTATGGTTCATCCGTTTCTTTAGCAAAAATAATGCTAAATTATTAAACTTATTATTAACTTATTATTAACTTATTATTAACTTATTATTAACTTATTATTAACTTGTTATTAACTTGTTATTAACTTGTTATTAAATTAAAAAATTGAATAAAAACTTACTAATAAATAATAGTAATGTATTAATATCATGAATGAAATAACTAAAACAAAAAAAATTAAAAAACCTAAATGTAGTTCCGAGATATGGAAACAATTTGATAACGAGATGAATTGTTCAAAAGAGCCGATTGAGTGTATTTATAGACAAACTGGGGAGCGAGAACTATGTGAATATTGTGAAAAGATTCTGATTATAAACGATGACGGATATTTTGTGTGCCAAAACCCTAAATGTGGTATCTTATATAAGGATATGTTAGACCAATCTCCCGAATGGAGACATTATGGAGCCGATGATACTAGTAACACTGATCCAACCCGATGCGGGATGCCAATAAATCCGTTGTTAAAAGAATCTTCTTATGGTTGTAAAGTGTTATGTCCGTCTTCTTGCAGTTATGAAATGAAAAAAATTAGACGATTTACCGACTGGCAATCGATGCCATACAAAGAAAAATCACAATATGAAGAATTTCAAAAAATTACAATTTTAGCACAAAATGCTGGGTTACCAAAATTAATCATTGATGAAGCAATGAACGTACATAAAAAAATATCGGAAGCAAAAACATTTAGAGGATGTAATCGGGATGGAATCATTGCGGCCACAATCTACATTTCTTGTAGAATTAATAATTTTCCACGCTCAGCAAAAGAAATTGCGACAATCTTTTTCTTGGATCATACAAGCGCAACCAAGGGATGTAAAAACGCCTCTTCAATTATTAACGAATTAGAACATGGATTATCCACACAAGACAAAACTTTATTTAGCAAAACAACCCCGTCTTCCTTTATTGAACGATATTGTAGTAAATTAGGCATGGATAGCGAACTTACGAATCTTTGTAAGTTTATAGCATTGATCATTGAAAAACGCGATTTGATTCCAGAAAATACGCCACATTCCATCGCTGCTGGAATTATTTATTACATTTCACAATTATTAACATTGAATTTATGTAAAAAAAAAATTAGCAAAATTAGTGAAATTAGTGAAGTGACAATTAATAAATGTTATAAGAAACTGGAATCATTAAACATAGAGTTTATACCTAAAAAAATTATAGAAACCATTAGTAATAAATATAATTCTTAATCCTAAAGAGTATTAAAAAGTATTAAAGAGTATTAAAGAGTTTTAAATACTATTAAATAATATTACTTAGTATTAAATTAGGAATGGATGAGTTGAACGATACGTCTTTTATACCAACCATTGTTTTTATTGTTCCTTATAGAAATCGCGAACCACAGCTTAATCATTTTAAAATTTATATGAAGTATCTATTAGAAGACATTCAAAGAAAGTATGAAATTTTTTTTATTCATCAATGTGACAATAAACCATTCAATCGTGGAGCAATGAAAAATATAGGATTCATCGCCATTAAAACTAAGTATCCCAATCATTATAAAAGTATATCCATTGTATTTAATGACATTGACACGCTGCCAGCATTTAAAAATATGTTAAACTATGAAACTACCATTGGAGTGATTAAGCATTTTTATGGGTTTGAATTTGCCTTAGGCGGTATAGTATCCATCACTGGATATGATTTTGAAAAAATTAATGGGTTTCCAAACTATTGGGGCTGGGGGCTAGAAGACAATGATCTTCAACTTAGAGCATTAAAATATAATATTAAAATTGATAGAAGTAATTTTTATGAGTTTCATGACCCAAAAATAATCAATATTCAAAGTGATAAAACTCGTGTTCAATCCAAACAACAAGTATGGCGCGCGGGTGTTAAAAATACAGAAGGAATAACCGATATTAAAAATTTAAACTATGAGATAGAAGACTCTATGGTTAATGTCATTCATTTTGATACCACAATTAATCCCTATACTGATATCTATACAAATAGCCCCCCCACTCGATATACCACAACGGCTACAAATTATAGACCGCCAGATGCCGTGAATAGTATTAACGAATTAATACAAGGTGGTGTTACCATTACAAATGTAGCCAAATTTAACAATCGAGGGCTTCATTTAAAATTATTTAGATAAATTGTTTACTATCTATTTTATCTATTTTATCTATTTTATCCATAGTATATTATAATATAATATACTATAGTATAGTATGGATAATTATTCAAAAGTATATGTTAAAACCTATGGGTCTGCTCCTTCTAGAAATACGTATGTTTATCCAGGGGGTCTAACCTATAATAAATGGAAAGGTATCACTCCAGATAACAATAGAACCACATATCCAATCAACATCAGTTCTAATGTTCCAACCAGTTCATGTCCTCAAATCAATGGTCTTACAACGATTAGTTCTAATGATAGAGCATTTAGGGGATTCACGTCAAGTCTTGGTAAATATAGCGGCTCATTAAATCCAATTAAACATTGGAGAAAACAATTACAGCCTTCACAAGGACATATTACGGGCAAGCCAAGTTTAAATTCAATCATGTGGCAGCCAGGTGGAACAAATGTATTAAAAACAATTGATTGTGCGACTGGTAATTATGGAGTGTTATCAACCTACCTTATTGAAGGGTTTGTAGATATTAGTAATTGCGTCTGTACTTCTGAAGTGATAAGAAATGAATTGTCCAATTTTCAACCCGTTATACTTAATAATCCACAACGAATTACACGTCCCAAATCGTCACAAACATTAATTAAAAAAAATTATTATACCACAAGCAAATCTTATTTGAAAAGTCGTGCTAAATTATATATACAAAATCAAACCATCACTAAAATTAGCAATATTCCCGAGAATCCCATTAATACCTTGAATCCATCGGCCCCGCCATCCAATACAAATTGGGTCTATCCAGAAAATAGTCTAACACAAGGATCCCAAGTATATAATACTACTTTTTTTGCGGACAATTTAAATAACAATACTTGCCGTAAAAAAGTAATCTTTAAACCAAACAACCCTTTTTTTAGGGTTCAGGGTGCCGTAGATAGTAGCACAAAAGTATATCAGCGTAAATATGAAGCGATCAATAAAAACAATTATAATTTTAATTTAAATGTGCCAAATCAAATTGGAGTTGGATTAAATGTATATTCAATTGCTGGCGACAACACCAGTCCAATTGTTCGCCTTCCAGGCTCAAGACCAGTAAAATATAGAGGCGATTCTTATGGAAACGCAGCGCCATATTTTATTAAAAGCAAATATCAAGCGATTAATGCGTGTGCGGCTGGACAGCATCATACTTCCACTGCACTCCGAGCCAAACTAAATAGTATAGGAAATAGAATGCCTAGTGGCGGCACAGGAATTATCACCACTTGCTTTTATAATCCAATTAAATAAAATAAAAGAGACGTTAACTCAAACTCATTTTAAGTATGTTTAAACACCCACATCCCTACATGGTTTGGAATATATTCTAAATAAGAAAATTGATGTTCTTCTAACAAGGTATGTATAGTTTTTTTATAATTTAATAAATATGGTTCCCCCGATAACATTAATTTGGACGGACGATACTTTGGATCAATGTCTACAATGAGTATGTCGCGCGTTGTAATTCGTTTAGCATTATTAATTATTTTATGATGTGCGTAATTTGGCATTTCATGAAACGCAAACATAATGGTTGCGGCGTCAAACTCGTTATCCTGTCCATAGTCTTCCGCATTGCCTTCTATAAATTGAGTACATTGGCGCTGTATTTTTTTGGCCTGCGCAATCATCTGACTGCTGGTATCAATCCCTAATTGATTATTCCAAGTAGAGGCACCCGTTCCACAACATAAATCAATTAGTTTTGGCATTCGTTCATTCGCATTATAAAACTCTTGATTGTAATTTGAAAGAATTACTTGCCGTATATTTACCGAATTATAACATTTCTCGTCGATTAGCTTTGTGGCATATGGCGCAACAATGGAATGAATTCGTCCACCAAATCCTATATTGCCAAAATTATGGATACGCGGATCAAAATAATACTTTGATGGTACGTTTTTGCTATCACTTGAATGTATGGTTAACAATAACGATAGAAGCATGATCTTGAACATTATACGTTATGCTCTTCCCTTTAGTTTCGCAGTTCGTTTTTATGTTATTTTTTATACTATTTATAATCGCTTTTAATCATTTTTTATACTATTTATAATAGTTTTTAATCGTTTTAAATACTATTGTTATGGTTATAAAATTGAATTCTAGGTTAGTTTACCAAGATATAATAACACTCTATTTTATAGGATTCAATCCATGGAAGAATCAAACGAAGAACCAAACGATAAAACACTGGATACTTTGAAATATGAAAAAGAAGAACCTTATTTAAGTACGTTTCTCAACTCCATTCGAAACAAAAATGGCACATACAAGCGAATGTGTATCTCTCCATTGCGTTATGCGGGAGGAAAAAGCAAGGCGATTGGATTGCTTTTGGAAAAGTTACCAAAATTAAAAGAAAAAAAAATAGTGTCTCCCTTTTTTGGAGGCGGCTCCGTTGAATTATGTTTATCGCAATTATTAGGAATCAAGGTTATAGGATATGATATTTTCAATATGGTAGCTAATTTTTGGCACGTCTTAATCCATCACAAAGACGACTTTCTTTCTGAACTTATGAAATTTGAGATCAACGAAGAAGAGTTTACATACAATCGACATGTTCTTTTAAACTATTGGGACAAAATCAAACCAAGCGATTTAATTTATAAAACGAAGAAGAAAGTTGAATTGACGCAGGAAGACTTAACAAAATTGGACAATAATATTATAAACCAAGCCGTGTATTATTATTATAATATGACATTGTCTTATGGTCCTATGTTTTTAGGATGGCCAAGTTCCAATGAAATTAATAAAGAAAAATTTGAACGGCGCATTCATAAACTTAAAGAACTAACCTTAGTTAATCTAGAAGTAAAATGTGCTTCGTTTGAAGAGATTTTAGAGCAACATTGCGATGATTTCTTATTTTTAGATCCACCCTATTATTTGGGCGGCGATAGTAAAATGTTTAAAGGTATGTATCCAAATTGTAATTTTGCGATACATCACACAACTTTTGACCATAAAATGTTAGCAGAACGTTTAAAAACCCATAGAGGAGGATTTTTAATGACTTATAATAATTGCTCCGCAATACGAGAATTCTATAAAGAGTGTCATTTTGAATATCCTGAATGGCAATATACTTATGGACAAGGCGAAACAAGAATTGGAAAAAATAGACAATCCAAACAATCTGAACAATCCAACAAGGCAAATGACACGATTAAAGAAAGCCACGAGATTCTTATAATTAAATGGCCAGAATATTAACGAGTATTTACTTGTTCTTTATAAGCTAATTTAATGTGTTGAGGCCATTCTTCCACATTTTCTTGAAAATTCCATTTAGGATAGGTACCATAAATTTTTTTATAATCTTCGCGGCATAAATCCTCCAGTTCTTTTATTTGTGGGTATGTAATTTTCTCAATCGACGATAAAAGTCCATGGAGGACTATTTTAATCGGCTCAATAAATAAGGCATAAATCTTGATTGTTTTGCCAAGAGTTAAATTTTCTTGCAACAATAAATGAATCCCAAACGTTCGAATGGAAGGAGACCCACCCAATCCGCCTTCATAAAACGCAAATGTTGTTTTGATGCCGCCTTTGCATTCCGAGGAACCTATTTTATAGATTTCATCATCGATGACAATAAAATAGATTCTACCATTTTCTTTTTTTTGTATGGTAGAGTCACACGCATACTCCAATTTCCATTTACTTTTGGCGTTTGTATTTTTTTCAACGATCGTTCCAATATATACAATGTTTGGCACCTCACTCATCGTTATGCTCATTTGTCTTTCTCTCTTTGTCTTTCAAAGAGAGAAAAAACAAAATCAATTTTTAAATGATTTATGATTTATGATTCACTTCATTATAACATGAACGACACAATGGAATATAATTTGTGGTTCCAATAACCTCTTGAATGACTTCCTTTGATAGTCTATGAGTATATAAGGATTTATTGGGACATTTGTCGCATTTGCCATATAATTTAATAAGTGTATCTGCGTGTGGAATTAAATCCCATAGTTGTCCAAATTTTTCTTGTTTAAAATCGCTGTCAAGTCCACAAAGGATTATAGTTTTGTTATAGTGTTCGATGAATCTAAGTACAACTTCTTTTAGATCTGGAAAGAATTGTGCTTCATTAATAAAAATAAACTTAAACGTATTAAGTTCATTCGTTCCATACAATTCAAAAATATTACTCAATAAAATAATATTAAGTGAAGGAATGGAGTCCCCATCATGCGATGTAATGCGGTTGATAGCATAACGAGTATCTTTATAATAATTCACGACTAATATCTTATTTGTTGGATCGCCACCATTTCCCGCGACAACGTCATTATAACGAGAAATCAATAATTTTGTTTTTCCAGAAAACATTGGTCCAAGAATTAATTCAAGCGTCCCCATTCTTTCTTTCATAAAGTACAAAGGATTCATTTTAAATCAATTTTATTGTAAAAGCGTTTAAAGTTATTTATAATATAAATTCATGTATGAGAATGAAAACTTAAAGAATGACAAAAATTATATTCCGTGGGTCGAAAAATATAGACCAACCAATTTTGAAACCATTGTGCTAAGTGATGAAAATAAAAAAATCTTTAATAATATTTTTAACAATCAATATTCGCCAAATTTATTATTGTATGGTCCACCAGGAACTGGTAAAACCACCACAATCATGAATTTAATCCATAAATATCAACAAGAGAACAATCAATTAAATAAAGGTCTAATGATTCATTTAAATGCGTCGGATGAGAGAGGTATAGATATTATTAGAAACCAAATAAATAATTTTGTGAATTCTAAAAATATATTAGCGGAAGGAATGAAATTTATAATTCTAGATGAAGTTGATTATATGACAAAAAACGCACAACAAGCCTTAAAATATGTATTACAAGAATATCAACCAAATATACGATTTTATTTGATCTGTAATTATATTAGCAAAATAGAAGATTGCCTCCAAAATGAATTAGTTAAAATACGTTTTAATCAATTGCCCAAAAATGAAATCTTAAAATTTTTATCCACAATTAACGTAAGTGAAAATTTAAAGTTAACCGCCGAACAATTAGAATGCTTGTGTATAAATTATAAATCGGATATACGAAGCATGATAAATTTTATGCAGTGCAATCAGTTTACAACCTATAACATTTCAATTATAAGCAAAGATGTCTATAGTAAAATAGACAGACTTATTAAAGGCAACAATGCTAACTTTATTGTAAAATTCAAATCATTAATAGAAAATTACAATATTGATATTGATACCATCCTAAAAAAATATTGTAATCATAAAATAAAAACAAACAAAGAGTATTTAAATTATAAGACACTAAAAAATATAGAATATATTTTACATAATTCAAATAATACAATTGACAATAAATTAAATTTATTATATTATCTTTTTACAGAGAGTTTATAATTCTTTCTTTTCTTTATATTATAAAATTGAAAATAAAGAGTTGTTACTATAAATAACTATAACAAACAACAATAGTATGAGTGAGAATATTTATGATGTAGATAATGCTTGGTCGCTTTTTTGTAAATATGGCAATCTTGATGACGAAATTGTGGAACATAAAATTAAACCAGATATGATTCCAGTGGCTTCCGAGATATACATATCTACAAAAACAAAAATAGCCTATTTAAATAGTACGATTGATTTGGAAGATACCTTTTTAAACATTAAAGTGCTACCTTATCATTTACAAGAAGTTGGGGTAGTTAAAAAACAAATGAAATTTAATTTTACAAATCAAGAGGACGTTGATCATCTTACTAAAAGAATAGAGAATGAAAAGAATGTCGATAATCATATTATTAGTAGAATCATCAATCCAAATGGCCGCATTAAATTTAAAGATATTAGAAAAATTAGTATTGGATTGTGCCAAAAAGATATCGTATCCTATCGTTCAAAAAAACGAAGCGCATTTTATAATTGCTTTGTGTTAATCTTGCGAATTTATTTAGAAAACAAATTTAAAGAAATTCATGTGAAAGTATTTAATACTGGTAAATTAGAGATACCAGGAATTAAGGAAGATTCTACTTTAATTGCGACACTTGATTTACTAATTAAAAATTTAAAGTTGTATTCTAAGAATCCAAACATTGATTATGACGTAAGTAAATCTGAAACAGTATTGATCAATTCAAATTTTAATTGTGGATTTTATTTAGACAGAGACAAATTATTAGAAATTTTAAAGAATAAATACAATATTGATTGTATTTATGATTCTTGCCAATATCCAGGAATTCAATGTAAATATTATTTAGTAGATGAAAAAACAAATAAAAATTATAGTATTTCATTTATGATCTTTCGAACGGGGAGCGTTTTAATTGTTGGTAGATGCGAAGAATGTACTTTGTATTTAGTATACAATAAAATTAAAAAAATTCTTGAAGATGAATATTATGAAATCTCTGCGAATTATATTGAAACCGATAAAAAATTAGAGAAACATAAAAATCCTAAAAAAAAACAAATTTCTTATACTGAATGAATGAATGATTATAGTATTATAATATTATAATATATACTATGTTTTTTATTAACCTAATTATTTTACTATTCATCCTTGCTACGTTAGCATTCATACTTAGTATAATTTTAAAACAAAAAGAACCATTTTCATTACAATTACAATTTAATCGGGAAGACGCCTATAAAAGCTATCAAGAGTCTCCGTCCACTTTTTTAAATACACTTTTAAGTGATTATCATGACGTTTATAAAAAAGAAATAGTGCCAAGAGGAGGGATTGTTAATTTTCATAAACAATCATTAAACAATCATTAAACAATCATTAAACAATCATTAAATAAACAATTGTAAAATTGAATTTAAGAATAAACAATAACTAACAATAAAGTGAAATAAAGAGAACAAAGGAAAGATAACTAATGAAACTAGTAATCTTTGACACAGAAACTTCTGGACTACCAGAAGAGAGAAACCAATCGATCTACTCAACTCATAAATGGCCGCATATTATTCAATTAGCATATATAGTATTTGATACGTCTTCAAATAAAATAATAGAACACTATGAATCGTTGGTTCAATTAAATACTATACAAATTTCCAAAGAGAGTATGGCCATTCATAATATAACAAATGAAATGTGTATGAACAATGGACTTCCAATTCTTGAGGTTCTTAGTCGTTTTATTTGCGTGTTATCTTCTGCGGACATGATTATAGGCCATAACATTGACTTTGATATAAATATGATTCGCGTAGAATGTATTCGAAATTCTCTACCTTTCAATTTTACTAGGAATAAAGAAGAGAAACCGATTCTTAAGTACTGCACTATGATGAAAGGAAAAACAATTACAAATATAGAGACAACAAGCCTAAGCGGAAAAAAATATATAAAATATCCAAAATTAATCGAATTATACAAGCACTATTTTAAGGAAGAACTCGCAGGGCTACATAATGCGCTAATTGATGTGTTAGCGTGTTTTAGATGTTATTATAAAATGGAACATGGTATTGACATAGGCATTGATATTGACATAGGCATTGATATAGGTATTGACATAGGTAAGCTTGTTAAATCGTAGGCACATAAACATATCTTGCGTATTGAATACCATCGCCTTTAAAAAATTGGCTTCTAAATCTTCCAACCCCACTTAACTGATTTTGAACAAGCACATTATTTTTAGTATCGATTCTAACCGAGTTTTCTATTTTTATAGTATTTGTTCTATTTCTTATTGTATTCGTTAATCGAGAAGATATCCCAATACTATTTGCTTGGCTTGACCCAGTCATCCAAGCGTGTTGACATTTAACATCACATTCACATTTAGCTCCTGTAGAACGACGTTGTAAGGCTCTAACGCGCGCATTATAAGACATTCTATATATATATATATAAATATATATATATATTATTTTTATATATAAAAATTGATTTCATATAGTATTAGTAACAAAAGTAATACAATATTTAACATGAATGAAAAGAGTATGAGTAAATTAGAATTATTAGAAAAATGTAAAGAATATGGAATTAAAAATTATAGTTCAAAAAATAAAGCACAATTACTAGAACTTATTAATGAGCATAACAAATTAAAAGATGTTATGATTGAAGACAATAAATCTAATTGTGATAATAGTAAACAAATGTTAAATGTATTAGATTTATTTTGCGGGTGTGGTGGTATGACAAAAGGGTTAACTGATGCTGGTTTAAATGTAATTGCTGGAATAGATATTTGGGATACAGCAGTAGAAAGTTATAATAAAAATTATATACATAAAGCATTTTGTGAAGACTTAACAAAATTACCGCCAGAAAAGTTTAATGAATTATATAACAAAGAAAATAAAACAATAGATATTTTAGTTGGAGGACCGCCGTGCCAAAGTTTTAGTATTGCTGGAAAAAGAGATAAAAATGATCCAAGAAATGCTCTTTTTATGGAATATGTAAAATATCTTGATTATTTTAATCCTAAAGCATTTATTATGGAGAATGTAATTGGCATGTTGTCAAAAAAAACAGCCAATGGAGAAAATGTTATCGACATTATAATGGAACAATTAAATAGAAATTATAATTGTATCATTAATAAACTATATGCTAGTGATTTTGAAGTTCCGCAAAATAGAAGACGAACTATAATTATAGGAATTAGAAAAGACCTAACAATTGAACCAAAAGAGCCTGAACCCATTATAAAATCAATAAAAGATAGAATACCTGTTAAAACCATCTTACTTCCAAAAGAAGAGGTTGATAATAAATATTATTTAAGTGAAAAAGCATTATTAGGAATCGCAAATAAAAAAGAAGCAAGTAAAGAAAAAGGATTTGGGTTTGGAGCACAAATGTTAGATTTTGATAAACCATCCTATACAATTCCAGCAAGATATTGGAAAGATGGATATGATGCGTTGGTTAAATATAATGAAAAAGAAATTAGAAGATTAACAATTATTGAACTTAAAAGAATACAAAGTTTTCCAGATAATTATGTGATTGATGGTTCCAATAAAGATATTATAATGCAAATAGGAAATGCTGTTCCATGTAAATTAGCATATTATCTTGGTAAATATTTAATTAATACTCTTAATACTCTTCAGTAATTAACTCATCCCAAAAAGACAGCTTTCCTCGAAACATTGAATAGTTACGAGAGTTTCCATCACGCATTCCACTATCAAATATAATTTTGTGAGTTTTTATACATTCAATAAAATACTCAAACGTAAATGGTTTTCCAAAAGATATTTTTTCATACGTAGCTCTTGTTTTTTTACATAGAAAGAATCCTTTATTATTAAATTTTTTTTTCAATATGTTGTTTCATTTTTTCTGACTTCCATATAGCAATGATAATATTATCATTTTTTAAAAATGTGGGAAACTCTTCTTTTATGCTTCGCGTATCATGTGAAAATGAATAATAAATAACGATATCATTGTTCTCATTGATTGTTAATATTTGTCCATTCGTATTCCATGTATTATAGGTTGGAACACATCTACCAGACCATGAATATCTATTGTTTTTAGATGGATTTGGGTTTCCAAATAGTTTAATAAAATCACTTCGGCCTAATTTATTGTCATCAGTCCAATTATTGTATTTATTAATACTATTTCGTTTATTTTTTTTTGAAAAGGCATATTCACTGGCACTAAAGTCGCCAAGTGTAGTTTTAGTTGATGATTTTTTCATTTCATAACCATAAATGTCTGGTTCATTTTTTGAGTTATGTTTTATACCCATTTGTGTTTCCAACCATTGACCTTCTTTTCCACAATTCTTTGTATTTTGGTCGTCCAAACAAATTGCTTTGCCTTTAACATTAACAAGAAATAATTGAATTATTTGTTGTTTTTCATCCGCGTGTGGGTTTTGTAAACTATTAATTATAGTATTATCGCTCATAATGTCTATAATACTATACTCTTATTTGTTCTTTGTTCTTTGTTCTTTGTTCTTTCTTCTTTGTTCTTTCTTCTTTGTTCTTTCTTCTTTGTTTCATTTCAATTTTAGTAAAAGTTTTCCTCTCTTAAACTGATAGGTTTATTCCCTTAGTTAAAGAAATTAGCATTAAAACTCCTAAATGGTTAGCATAAATGGAATATAAAATTTTGAGTAAGTAAACGTTTGTCTTATCGTAAATGTTTGGAGTTTCTACGTTTTTTTGGAGTTTCTACGTTTTTTGGAGTTTCTACGTTTTTTGGAGTTTCTACGTTTTTTGGAGTTTCTATGTTTTTTGGAGTTTCTATGTTGTTTGGAGTTTCTATGTTGTTTGGAGTTTCTATGTTTTTTGGAGTTTCTATGTTTTTTTCCTCCTGAGAGAGATATGCTATTCCTTAAGAATTGAATTTCCGCTTCTAACTCAACCATTTGTGTGGTTAAGCGCCGAACTTTTTGGATTCTATCTTCACTATCTGCTGGTTTTTCGTTAGGGAAGTTGTGATTATTGCGTAAGAATCTATATCGCGCGTCTAACTCATCAACTTGTGATTGTAATAAATTAATTTTTTGGAGTATTTCTTCACGACTAAGTTTTTTAGTTATCTCTAAACCTATATTTTGATTTCTCATAAATGTATTTAATGCATCAATAGAACAGCTATGTGTTTTAATAACTTGGTCACCACCTGGACCATGTAATTTTATAAGAGAGTAGTTTAAGTCAAAGACATTATCGTATTCACGAATTTCAAACTCATCCCTGGTATATGCAGTATAGTCTGCATTAGTATAGTATTCTCTTAACTTCGACAAGACGGGCTCAATTCCGGGAACTTTGTCTTTATCGTTTTCACTTAACAGCGACTCAATATAGAGAAATCTGTATTTATTCAATTTTTAATAATATCTCTAAAGTTTTTCGGCTCGTCCGCGTTCGGGCGATGAAGAGTTCTTTGGTTCAAAGAGTTTAATATAATAAACATTTCTTCTTCTGGCGTCGACATACTTTATATATAGAGAGAGAGAAAAAAATAATTATTCAAAACTAAAGGAACATTATATTTGTTTAAGGACAAGAGCCCTTACCCCTAACCAGAGCACATCAAACACGCATCTTTTCCATCTTTTTCTAGTTTTTTGATAGCCTCGGGTTCAATTGTAAATTGTTGCGGCTGATGTCTTGCTTTTCGTCGTAAATAATACAATCCTGTT
>Ga0214923_10004205_pt1 | contig 17556 bp, 23 predicted proteins | sample LL1510_MetaG_FD_177993 | JGI IMG/M metagenome (GOLD analysis project Ga0214923, IMG submission 177993) | Freshwater microbial communities from Lake Lanier, Atlanta, Georgia, United States - LL-1510 | ecosystem: Environmental > Aquatic > Freshwater > Lake | place: USA: Georgia | collected... | reverse complement strand
CGTAACACCAAGTAATACCGTTACACCAACAGTTACTCCAACAAGTACTATTACGCCAACAGTTACCCCCACTAATACTGTAACACCAACAGTTACTCCAACAAATACTGTTACATCCACAGCTACCCCAACTAACACGGTAACACCTACAGCAACGCCAACTAATACTCCAACAAATACTGTTACATCCACAGCTACCCCAACTAACACGGTAACACCTACAGCAACGCCAACTAATACTCCAACAAGTACTATTACGCCAACAGTTACCCCAACTAACACTGTAACACCAACAGTTACCTCAACAGTTACCTCAACAGTTACTCCAACTAATACGGTAACACCAACAGTTACTCCAACAAATACAGTTACCCCAACAAGATTATGTCCATACTGTCCCCCAAACCATTATAGAGTTGATGTTATAGATAATAAAATAATTTGTTGTCCTTCTGGTCATAATTGGAATCCTTTATATAATTTTTGTTGTGATCCATTGTTTCCTCTACCGCCACCGCCATCCCCAACAAGAACAGTCACGCCTACAATTACTCTAACCAATAGCATAACACCAACCAACACAAATACGCCTACAATAACTCCAACTAAAACTGTAACGCCAAGCAATACCAAAACACCCACAGTAACTCCAACTAACACGGTCACGCCAAATCAAACAGTTACTCCAACTAAAACTGTAACACCAACAGTTACTCCAACAAATACTATTACGCCAACAGTCACCCCCACTAATACGATAACACCAACAATTAGCATAACACCCACCAATACTACAACTGCTACAGTGACGCCAACACTAACGGTTACGCCCACTAGTAATCGTTGTGATCCCATACCAACAAATGTGAAATGGGGATTTATGTATGAAACGGGGTATTATCCTAATTTTCCAGCAGATATACAATATTTACTATGGACATCACCATGCATCAGTAGTGACCATGTTAGAATGACTCCTATTATATCTTCTGATGATTGTTTTCTTGGTGTTAATTATGAATGTATATATGGTTTGCCTGCTAATTATGGGACTTGTAATGGTATAGCTTATGAATATAATTCATATCATCAACCATGCCCAGAAGGACAACAATGTTGTCCAGATGGTTGTATATCAACGCCTGTTGGTAATTGTTTATCTTGTTCTGATTTAAGTTGCCCTGAAGGAGCTACATTATCTATTACAGGCCCATACTATGATATAACAGAAGCTTATGATTCTTGCATAGGCTGCGGATGCGATTTGATACCTCATGCATGTTATAATGGTATGGGGTCATTTATCGGTTATTATGTAACTTTATGTTGTTATTAATTATAATATGATCAATATTTTTATAAAAATTATTATATTTATTTTTTATTTAACTAATATAGTGAATGCTGGCACTATTGATCCTCAAATACCAGATAGTAAATATATAGAATATGGATCCCAATTTAAATATATAGGTCAAATTACCGGGTTAACTCATAATGATGAACCGTACTATGCTTCTGGAGTAGCTTATCAAGATACTATTGTTATTACAGCAGCTCATGTTTTATCGGCTACTAAAAATCAAACTTTTATTATTAATAAACAAAATATTCCTATAGAAAATTTTATTATACATCATCAATATAATTCAGAAAACTTTGGATATTATGATATAGGAATAATAAAATTAAAAGAATCTATAAATTTAGATTGGTATCCATCTCTTTATGATACCAAAGATGAAACAAATAGAATTTGTAGTTTAGCTGGTTTTGGTATGACTGGTACATTTGAAACCGGAGCGAATAAATCTGATAAATATAAAAGAGCAGGATCTAATATAATAGATGGTATAGACAGAGGAATGTTAATTTGCACACCATCAATAAAAATAAAAAAAACAGAATTAGAATTTATGATAGCACCCGGAGATAGTGGTGGAGGTTTATTTATTGGTAATAAATTGGCCGGTATTCATTCTTGTATTATGGCTATGGGGCATAAAGCAAAATCTGATTATAAAACAGAAAGTGGCCATACCAGAATTAGCGATCATATAGAATGGATTAATAATACTATTAAGCTTTTACAAAATCTGGAGAATAATAATGAGAAAAAATAAAAAAATAAAATTATTACCATTTATTAGAGAGAATATACATGGTTTAAACCCAGAATATGCTCAAATATATGGGTGGGAAATACAAAAATTTAACATACCCAATCAATGGAAATTATCAAAAGGTGAAGATGTTATAGTAGCTGTTGTAGATACTGGTTGTGATTTAGATCATCCAGATATAAAAAATAATATTATACAAGGGAAAAACTTTGTGGATCCATCAAAAGATCCATATGATGACAATGGGCATGGTACTCATTGTGCTGGAACAATAGCTGCAGAAGATAATGGGTTAGGTATGGTTGGGGTTGCACCAAAAGCAAAAATTATGCCAGTGAAGGCATTAGGGAAAGATGGCAGCGGTAATATTAATTTAATAGCAGAAGCTATAATTTGGGCTGCCGATAATAAAGCAGATTTTATTAGTATGAGTTTAGGTAGTCCACAGTCATTGCCAATATTAGAAAACGCAATCAATTACGCGGCATCAAGAGGCTCTATAGTATTTTGTGCGGCTGGGAACTCTGGAGCTGACGTCGATATAATGTATCCTGCAAAATACGATCATACAATAGCTATTGGGGCTATCGATAGATACCTAAGACGTACAGATTTTACTTGCAGTGGAGAAACTTTAGATTTCTTATCTCCTGGTCATGATATTTTAAGTTGCGTTCCAAATAACTCATACGCTCTTATGAGCGGTACTAGCATGAGCACACCCTTTGCAGTAGGATGTGCCGCATTATTGTTGAGCTATAATAGATCTAATAAAAAATATAATCTTAAAAATACAAATGATTATATTGAAATTTTTAAAGAAAAAGCTCAAAATCTCTCTGATAACCGTTATTCCGGAGTCAAGAGGTATCAAGGATATGGAATTTTATATCCAGTCCTATAATCAATACTTTAATAACCAAATTGATTATTAGACAATGATCCCGCCCCATGCGGAGCATACATGGATTCTATAGCCGATCTATCATATAGTCCGTATTTTTTTAGGTGCGCTCGCTCTTTTATTTGCCATTCCTCCAGATCTCTATAATATCTATTTATTTGTCTCATTTCAAAAAATGTTTGAGTTCTCAATATATTATTATTCATTTTCATAGAATATACTGTCTCATAATTAATAGCAGCATAAGATTGATTTAAAATTAAATTAGCTTGAGCATTCATTATTGCTGCGTCACCAAGCATAATAGTACTAGGTGCCGAACCAATACCGTAACCAAATAGTCCAGATATAGATGAATTATATTGTTGATTATACTGAGCAATTGCAAAATTTCTAGTATAAAACAATGACCAAACAAAAAGTATTATTATACAAATTTTTTTCATGTTATTCTTTTTTAAAACAAGCCCAAGCTACGCTCAAAAATTCCTCTCTCATATAAGGAATCAAACCATACTTTTGACAACTATCTATGATATCAGAATCTTGAATCTCATGCCAGTTCCAAATTTTATTTTTCATATGCTGCTCAAAGTATTCTAAATTTGGAGCATAATCATGCGCCATAATGATATCGTTGGACTTTATAAGTTCGGCAAAAAGATTGAATTCTGAAGATTTATTTCCTCCATCGCAAATAACGATAGAGACTCCAGACTGATTAATGTAGTCATTCACAACATTTTTTGCATAATCATCCTTAAAGTTTTTATATCTATCGCAAAAGATAGTTTCTGTTTTTACATTTACATTTCTGTTAATTACCAACGGTTTTAAAAAAGACTGTTCATAGATATCATAAGTTGTTATATGAGTATTTACTAAAGCATTATAATCTAAAATATCTCTTATCATCAAAGTCAAACCTCCGTGAGAGGTTCCTATCTCAAGAATCCTCGATGGTTTAGTATCTAATATTAGTTTTTCAAAAATATATGATACATTAGGGTGCTGTGATATAGCAAGATTTTTATATATAAAATGACCTGATATAGACATATTTAGTTCCTTTTTATAATTTATATTTTATTAATAAGATTTAAACTAAAACTAGAGTTATCATGAATAATGTATGGATAAGTATTAAATTTTGTTTTTATTTGATTATTTTCAATGGAATAAAAATGATGATCAAGTAAAGCTGTACAAAAAAAATACTCACATAAAGTGTCGGCTTCGAGCTTCTCTATTGCTATATGATGATATTGCCATACCCCCTGATCATCCCAGAAGTCTATATTTGTATTTAAACATAAATCAGCTAATTTATTTAGATATTTATAAAAAATATTAGTTTTTGATAATATACATCCTGAATTAATATATTCAAATTCTTTAAGTGTTATTAAGTTTTGCGTCCATGACTGCACTGTTTCCAAGTATGGCCAGCAAGTTTTTTCTGTTGCTATTAAAAAATCACGTCCAGAATATTCAAATTTCTTCATCATATCATTAAAACTTCTAGCAAATTTCGTGTCACTGTAGTCTATATGACATAAAAACTCATATTGATTTAATATATTTAATTTAATAAAATCTCTTAATAAAAAAATTTTACCATAAATCAAATCTTTTCTGCCAGAAGAACCTACAGATAAATGATCTTTATGCCATGGATCAAAATCATTGCTAAAATTAATATATAAATCTTCTTCATGACCGTCATATTTAAATTTATTTTTAGTCTCTTTTTTTGAAGGACAATCGACATTTTTTGCATAATATGTCGTAATTAAAGAGTATTTTTTCATAAAACCTGTTTAATAAAATGATAATCGCCATCAGGACCGTTATTATGGAATAAAGGAGTTATTAGCTTAAATCCTAATGATTCAATAAAAGGAACAGACTCAGTATTTAATGGTGCTCCTATATTATATTGCTGGTGTTGTAATTCTATTATTAAATGCTGACAATATTTTAAAGTTTCTTGCATACCTTTTAATATATCTATTTCGCAACCCTGAACGTCTATTTTTATCAAATCCGCATATGCAAAACCTTTAGTTTTTACTATATTATCAACAGTTTGAGTCCTAACATATCTCTCGCTCTCTTTTCCATAATGAATTTCTGTAGCCCAGCTATCCTCCTTATAATAAGAATTACCGCCTGGACTTATAGACGATTGATAAAAAATTAAATCTTTCTCTGTATCACTTAAAACACCTAAATTATATTCATATCCTAATTTATTATAAAGAAACTCTACAGTCTCCATAGCCTCAAAAAGATAAAACTTGGTGTTTGGCCATATTTTTTCTGCCTCTTTTGTCCAATGAAGCACACATGATCCTATATCGTATACTACTTTTGGCTCAAAATTAAATTTTTCTGTTATTTTAGACAAATAATCTATATGACCTCTGGGCAAATCATCTTTTTTATATAACCATTCTATATGTTCTTGTAATTGAATTTTATTCATATTAAATTAAATTTTTCTATAAATTTGGGACTGCCATAATTCCACCCATTATCATGTATAAATAATGGGCTATAATCATTATTTTTATTTATTATTCTATTATTTTGATAGTAAAAACAATTAGTTGATTTTAAATAAGTACTTAAAAAAAATTCAGAATTTTGATCTAATACTATATTATTATTTAAGTTTTGATGAATATAAGCATATGTATATACACCCTGATCTCCTCCAAAATTTTTATATTCCAAAGGCAAAACTTGATCAATGCATTTAGTTATAAAAGCTTCTATATTGGAAACAGATCCTATAAATAATCCAGAATTTAAAAATGTTTTTGTCTTTTTATTTTCTTCAGGATATACATTCCATATAGCCTCAGATGGATATTGATGTATTTCTGATGAAAAGATTATATCATGTAAAAACTTAGATTCTTGCATTTCCAAATCCTTTATGGAACCTAAGCAAGCAACATCATTTGTATCAGAAAATATAATATATTTACTATTTATTTGTTGTAGTTTTAATTTTAATAAAAATATTTTATATAAAATATATTCATATTGATAGCCAAATTTATTTTCAAATTGTTTTTCTAAATTAAAATATAAATTTCTATTAAAATGTATATTAATAAAATTATTTTTGTTATTATATTTTATAAAAGATTTATAAAGAAAAGTATTAGTATAATCATAATCATTACTATACGACCATGTAACACTTAATAGTTTAATCATTATATTATTGGAAAAGAAGAAGTTATATAAGATTCCATATCTACTGTTGCTTCTGTTAAGTCACTGTAAGAAGAATACTGAGTGGTTAGTGCCCGCTCGTAGCATAATGAAATAAATTGTGTAGGTAAGGTGTCGATAGGATTATCTAAATTATAAAATCCAAACTTATTAGGATCATATAGAACATCATATCCATATGGGATCAAACATAATAATTCATCTATAGCTAATCCATTATGACCTTGAATCGGTATATTATTTAAAATAAAATTACATAAATTTTTATTTATAATATAAGATTGTGTATGAGCAACAGACTGTACAAAATAGCATTTGTTTTTATAAGGTTTAGGCCATCTTCTATTTCTACAACCTAACCAAAACAGATCAAAGTTTGTCTTAGATAAATTATTATAAACTTCTTCAGTATGTTCAAAAATATAAGGCAAAAATAAACAATCATCTTCTAATACCAGAAGTGTTTCAGCTTTACTATCGGATAAAAACTTTTTATATATTTCGTAATGACTAATTTTACAATTAAGAGGCTTACTTACTGTTGATGTATCGGCGCTATATCTTTCCACACCAGATATATTATAGTTACTAAATTGTTTTTCTATATTTTCCCTTCTATCTATTCTTGTTTCAAGATTAATATAATATCCTATATCTGCAAATTTATAATTATTAATTATTATCATTTAAATTATTTCTAAAGATAATTGAGATAATATATATTTTATATTTTGATCAGCTGATGAATTTTTTTTATACCATTCGTATGCATTTTTAGATATAAAATTTAATAATTCATTATTATTTTTAATTTTATTCCAATAATCTATTAAATGATCTTGAAAATCTGAATAAGAGTAATACCAGCAATTGCCGTCCCAATATTTTGGAGCATGGTAGAATGACAGATAGTGATAGTCCGGCCATAAAGGATCTGAAATAATATTATCTAATAGAGGTCTTAAAACTGGGACTCCTATAGCAAAGCACTCAATATCTCTGTTGCATATATTAGTATTACCTGGGAGGCTTAGAGAGCATTTATAATTAGCTAATTCTTCAAGAAAAGAGAAATAACCTATCGATTGATTATTTGAATTTTTATCCAAAATAGTAAAATATTCTATTGGGAGTTTATTTGTCATATTTTTCCTATGATCCCACATAAAGCCACGAAATTGAATATGATCAATAAAAGAAGATTTTTTTTGTCTATTATGATATATTTTATCTAATTCATCATAATGAGAATCAAAATATGGACCATAAAAAAAAGAATTATATACATTTTGTATATTTTCTGGAAATGCCACATCCAAATTTTGTATATGTTTTTTCTTAAAATTAAAATAATCAACAAAATTAAAACTACCACAATAATAAAATTTTATCATTTTTTCGGGATTCCACCCACCATTTTTATAGAAGTGATATTTCCAGTCATCCCAAAAAGATATTAATATATAATTATCATTAATTGGATTAACAATAGAAAGACTCATACAACTATAAATCCCCCCATTACCAAAAGATTCATATCTTAGATTATTATTTATTTCAAAAGTATGATATGGATATTTATTTTGTAATGATTCGTAAAATTTTTTAAAAAAATTAGTAACATAATAAGTGAGACCATTTTCAAAATATATGTCTCTAAAATTATGCCTTATTATATATTTCATGATAAATTTCCAGTAATTCTATCACACCAGTCTTTACTGATGCTATGAGGCCAAACCACCCAATATTTAGGCTTTATAGTAGTCGGAAATTCTCTCCATACTTTGCAATAACCGTCTGGATCATTTTTCATCATGTTTATTTCGCTAATATCAGCATCTTTTCTAAAGATGGTATTATCATTTTCATCATGGAAAGCAACAACCCAGAAATCATAATCATTTTCTGGTACTTGAGCATACTGTACGTCTATACAATGTTTGAAAATACAAGAAAAACTTTTTATCCAATCGTCTTCAGATGCAAAATCATATGGATTAGGAGGGTATTTTTTATCTATAGTATATTGTTGTATAGATCTTTTACTAAATAATATTCCTGCATATTTTTCATAATCTCTTAAAGTTCTTTCTTTACCAAAGCCATATAATCCATCATGACCTTCTTGAATTTCTCCATCCATACCAAATAATTTTCTATTAGTAAGATGAGAAACATTATTTTTATCTCCCCACTTAGGATCATCATCCCATTGTTTTGTTCGTCCTTTTCTGGTATACTCGTGCCAAATCAAAACTTTATGAGGATGAAATAGATCGTATCCATGAGTATACGCCCTAACTGCTATGCTTATTTCTTCACCATGAAAATAATAATTAGGATTATGCTGTACTTCTTTACTAAATTCTCCCAAAGTAAAACAAAAATGAGCAGAATAAAATCTAGCGGTTATTGGCTCTTGTAGATTTTGCCAATCTGGTATAGTTTCTGGTAAAAAGAATACTGCCCCTTCGGGAATAAAACGATCAAAAACCATTCTCCAAGGTTCTTTTATTCTTGCCGCAGGATCATTATCAGGATCGAAAGATGAAACATATCCTGTTAATAACGGTTTTTTATATCCTTTGTTTTGTAGGTCAGTTATCATTTTAATAAACTCAATATCCCAATTTTTTTCAAATCTCATATGAGAGTCAATTTGTAATGTATATTTTTCATCTTTATATAATTGTTGTACTTGATTTCTAGCCCAACAAACTCCTTTAGACTCCTTATAAGGAATATCTAATATTCTAAATCTATGATCATTACGGTACTCATCTATATTATCAAATTTATCATCAGTATTATATTGACGAGCTATACCAAAAATTAAATTTTCAGGGTTAGCCGCAGTATTAATAGCGTCTTTAATGGTAGGAATTAATTGTGGATCCCTATATGATGCTATTTGAATAAAAATAGTATCTGGTTTATTTTTAATTTTCTTTTCTTTCGCTTGCTTCATAAAAATGAATCCTATTATGGAATATTGGACTAGCTAATAATATTGCTGGTTTAACTTTTTCTTCTTTAGTTAATGTATAAATATGACTCATCCATGTTTGCTCATAAGGATGTGCCCATGTGGTATCCAAAAATAATTTTTGATTACCATTCTGACCTATAATATGAGGCCAGTTACAATAGTAAATTTCTCCTTCCGCATATGGGGTGTTATTTAACGATTTAATACAATTAAATTTAGTTAAAGGTTTACCATTAATATTACCAAAATACTGTATTTTTTTGTCTTGCGGAACATTATGCCAACTCCACTGGTCCCCATTATGTCCATAGAACTCACTAAAACTCAATTTTAAAAAATCATAATCTTCTCTATCCATTATAGATACAATAGTATCAAATAAATTATTAATTTTTCGTTTAAATCCGAAATTACAATAATCCCCACTAGTCATACTTAATAACATATCATCTTCAAAGAACATCATGTATTTAGATTCTGTATGCTTAAAATGTTCAGCAGCCTCTTGTCTTCCTCTGCAAACTCCTAAATTACCTTTTCTAATTTCCTCATCAAATTTATATTTTTTAGTAATAATATCATATTTAGAAAATAGTTCTTTTTTAGTTGTATTATTAATAAGAACTTTTTTAGTATGTGTTAAAAATTTAGGATCATATATCTCAAAACTATCAAGAACCATCTGTAACTGTTCTGGAGAATTAAAAGCATTAATATATAAATATATATCTTCGTTTTTGTATGGTTTGGTTGCCAGAGTTTTCTGTAGAATTGTATTATTATTTTTTATATTTTCAAAAAAAGTATTTATTAGCCCATCATTATTTATCATTTCGTGTTGATAAATTTCTGGTTTAATATATGTCATCAGTGTAAAAATACTTTCTTCTGTACCCATATATCCTTGATTAAGAGTATCATTTAATAAACTATAATATATATCATTAGCTGCTGATATATATTCTTTATTTCCTCCAAAAAATCCTCCTCTAGCAACTCTATCAACATTTTGCCCAGCTATATAATTCATTTTAAGAATATCAAATCCATGAATTTCTGTATTTGTTTCATATGGAAAGCATATAAAAAAGAATTTTTTCACTAATTTTTCTATTTTTTCCAGTACATTGTCATGACTAAAATATCCAGGATGGACTGTGTTAGTAATACCACCGTCTATCCACCATAAATAATCTGTTTGAAATGGATTATATATCTTAGCATTATGCAAAAGGAACATCTTACTCATAACCATCGGATTATAGTATTCCATAGACCCCTGAGTACTATCTTTTAACCATCCTACTTTATTATACCACTCAGGATTCTGTCTTATTTGCTGTATTTTATCAAAAAATGGAAAAAAATTACCCTTAAATTGATCTTTTGTATGATAATAAACAACAGTATTGTGTTTTTCTCTTACTTCCCAAACATAATGCTCATCTTTAGGGTCGATAAAAACTATAAAGTTAATATCTTTTAAGCTAGAAAGTAGTTTCTGTAAATTTTTTACATAGTGTTCATAACTTCTGCTCCATCCATCAGAAGCACTATGTCTACTAAGATCCCATATGCCAGTTACTAGAGTAGAATTCATGGGAATGTAATAGAGTATATAAGTATTAATCTTCCGGGCCTGCATAATATTAATACCAGTTGAGTCTTTTGTCAATATGATTATTTTTAATTAGCTACTTGACAAAAAAAATTTGGGCCAGATAATAAAGAGTCTGTGTGTTTTTAATCAGCTCACTGGAGAATGATATCTTATTAAAATATGAAACAAGATCGTAATAAAGATGATTTTGCGGAACGTAAAAACGGTCGTCGTAAACATCTTAAGAATAAGGCTTTGAATAAAAGACCTAAATTAGAAGAAGATTGGGATACCCCTAAAGCGAGAAAAGAAAATAAACGCAGAATAGAGGATTTACGGCAAGAAGAGCTTTGGGAAGATTGGCAAGATTATGAATAACATATATATTGAAGAATTGATGTTTGGGGATTGTTTCTTTTTTGAAGATAATTATTATGTTTTAGGTATAGACTATAAAAAAGATGGATCAAGATATTGTGTTTCTTTGAAAGATGGTAGTCCAAGATGGTTTAAACAAGATAATATAGTAGAAAAAATACAAATTTATACTATGGATAAAGATAATAATATTATACCACTAAAAGAAACGCCTAAAGATGTTGATTATAAAACTCAAAACATTTCTTAAATCCTTACTATTTCATGTTTGGGCAGGATTTCCCAAATGTTCTCAAAAAGAAATAGACGACCGATATCTTATTTGTTTTTTATGTGAAAAATTTAATAAAGATAAAGAGGAGTGTGGGGTTTGTGGGTGTGCTATAAATAGAAAAAAAATATTTCTCAATAAGTTAGCGTGGGCGGATCAAAAATGTCCTTTAGATAAATGGTCAATCATTACAAGAGAATAATATGAATACTAAAATTCAAACCGAATATAAATATATGCTAAGTAATAAAGACCTTTTCGAGATAGCCGAAAGCAGAATCAAAGCTGAACAAAATGGAGCTACGGTTTTTATCCCGCACGTATGCAACAATATCGATTTGTTTGGCGCTGGTTTTGCAGAATCTATTACAAATAAGTATCCAGAAGTTAAAGAAAATTATCATATGCTAGGCAAGAATTTTTTACGACAGAATTTAGGACATTCTCAAATTATTAAAATTAAAGAAGATAATAAATATAAACACTCCTTATATGTTGTTAATATGATAGCGCAAAATGGAATTCGTAGCTCTAGCAACAATAGACCTCTAAACTATGCAGCTTTAGTAAAAAGTATGGTTCAATTATCGCAATTTATTCATATAAATACCGGGTATTCTAAACAAACAGAAACAGTAGAGATTCATGCACCAAAATTTGGTAGCGGATTAGCTGGCGGCAATTGGAATTTTATTAGCGATTTAATTAATGATATTTGGGGAAAATATACAGTATATATTTATAATTATAAAAATAAAAAATAATAAATTATGTTAGTAAATAAAAAATGGGGACATGAATTTTGGATAGAAAATAATGATTACTATTGTGGTAAACATTTAAGAGTACTTCCAAACAAGTATTGTTCAGCCCATTATCATAAAAATAAAAAAGAAACCTTTTATATTATAAAAGGAGAATTAGTATTATATTATTCTTCAAATATGAATAGAGATATTTGGGATTTAAACTTAGTAGAAAAAATTATTCTTAAAGAAGGAGATCATTTCACATTAAAACCCTATACTGTCCATAGATTCACTAGTAATCTTGATACTGCTTGTGATTTTATAGAAATTTCTACTCATCACGACGATAATGACTCATATAGAATAGTAGAAAGTTTTTGATGATCAAAAAAATTGCTATAATAGGAGAGGTTTGTACTGATCAATACATTTTCGGTAAATGTGATAGGGTTTGTCCGGAAGCAGCAGCTCTATGTTTTAGTCATAGCAATGATATACGTACTAATTTGGGTATGGCTGGAAATGTTTATAACAACTTATTGTCCCTTAATAAAGATAATATATTTGATATATCTTTAATTAGTCCAACTTCTAGTATTATAAAAAGAAGGTTTGTAGATAATAGATATAATAGTATTGTTTTTAGAGAAGATATTAATGATACGTCTGAAAGAATTAATTTAAATCAGTATGAATTTCAACAATATGACTGTATAGTTTTTTCTGACTACTGCAAAGGTTTTTTATTAGAATCCGATATCATTGATATATGCAACAAAAAAACAAAAAACTGTATATCTTTTATAGATACCAAAAAAGATTTATATAAATTATCTGAGCATATAGACTATATCAAAATTAATAACTATGAGTTTAAACAAAATGAACATCATTTGGATCATATTACAACTCATGCTAATCTAATCGTTACCGAAGGGGATAATGGCGCTAGATTATATAATATGAAAAATATCAAATACTATCCAACAAAAAAAATAGTTTTGCGTGATGTGTGCGGGGCAGGAGATACATTTTTAGCAGCATTGGTATTTAAATATTTAGTATCATTGGATATCGATCAAGCTATTATTTTTGCAAATGAGTGTGCCACAAAAGTTGTCTCACAATTTGGTGTCGTTTCTATATGAAAAATATCTGGACAAATGGTTGTTTCGATATTATACATGTTGGGCATATTGCCCTATTTGAATATGCTAAATCTCTGGGAGATAAATTATATGTTGGTTTAGATAGTGATCATCGTGTATCTACTATGAAAGGTTCGAATAGACCTATCAATAATCAAAATGATAGAGCCAAATTATTGCATAGTATCAAATATATTGATAGCGTGCTAGTGTTTGATAGCAACTACGAGTTAGAAGAACATATTAAAAAATTACATATTGATACTATAGTCGTTGGAGATGATTATAAAGATAAATTGGTGATCGGTAGTCAGTATGTAAATAATGTACTTTTTTTCTCTAAGATATCTAATAAATCTTCATCTATTATTTTAGATAAATTATTATAATGCGTATACTGGTTACAGGCACAGATGGGTTCATAGGTTCTTGCTTAATAGAAGAGCTAAAGAGTCGCTATTCTAATACTATACTATTAGATAAATACGATATTAATACGCATAAATATGATCTATCGACTATTAATTTTAAAAAATATAATATAATAGTTCATCTAGGAGCTATATCTGAGACAAATTGTTTAAACCATAATATTTTATTGAAGAATAATATATGCGATACTCTAAATATTTTTGATAGAACAAGTAATGATTGTAGAATACTGTATGCCTCTTCCGCCTCTGTTTATGGTAATCATGAAACGCCAGTAACCGAAGATACGTCAGAAGAAAACGGCGTCAGCCCATACGCTCAATCCAAACTAGTTATTGATAATATTGTAAGAAATTTTTTATATGATAGGCCAATTATAGGACTTAGATTTTTTAATGTATGTTCATTTGATAAAGAAGATCACAAAAAACAGCCTAGTCCAACTTTTAGTTTTCGGAAACAACTCATAAAAACTAAAAAGATACAATTATTCAAAGGTTCTGATAAAATTTTTAGAGATTTTATTTTTATCAATGATATTATTTCAATAATCAATTTTTTTATATTTAAGGACACAATTTCTTGTGCCGATATATATAATATAGGATCAGGACAGCCTGTATCTTTTGAAGATATAGCCAACTCTTTTATTAAGACTATGGGATATGGTGAAAAGATATATATAAATCCACCGAATAATCTAACGAATTCCTATCAAACTTTTACACAGGCCGATATTACAAAACTACGATCCTGTGGATATACTCAATATATACCATCTGTCTTGGAATACATTAATGGACAATCAACAAATTAATTACCAAATTAATATTATTAATAATCAAATAATTGATCCAAAAGCTAATAAATTATTATTGATTATACCGGAAAGTGCTGGTGATATATTTTTATTTACTAGCTTATTAGATAGTCTCAGATCTACATATAAAGACTATCACATATATGTGGGGTGTAAAGCTTCTTTTATGCCAATTTTAAAATATAATCCTAATATCGATAAGATTATAGAATATTTGCCAGTAATGGATACTCAAATTTTAATGGAAGGTACAGGCAAATGGAAAGGATTATTTGATATTAGTATCATGGTTACAGTATTAACTCAAAGATTCATAAATTATCTAAATAATGGCAAAACTAGGATAGCATTAAATTTAAAGGCATAATTATGCATATACTCGAAACATACTCACTGATTACAGGAGCCAAAATAAGTAAGCCTTTCATTGCAGAAGAACCCATAGAGATACCATCAAGACCATATATTACTTTTCATCCTTATAGTTCCAAGGGGGACAGTAAGCAATATCAACATTGGAATGACGTATTATTTATGTTAAAAGCTAATAGTAAATTCGACTATCATATCATTCAAATAGGAGAAGCACAAGATGCCCGATACGATATCGATGTGTCTTATTTAGGGAAAACATCATATAACTCTTTAGCGTATCTTATCAAGCATGCCGAACTACATTTAGGCTTTGATAGTTTTCCTGTCCATTTAGCTTCATATTATGATATTAAAATTGTAGCACTATATTCTTATTATGCGTCTACATGCGGGCCTTATTTCTCTAGTCCTGATAAAATTAGATTACTTGAACCGAATTTTGATAAGGCCAAACCAACATTTAACTTTGATGACCCTTTAAAACTTATAAATACTATAAATCCAAATCATGTCTATGAAGCCATAACGGATCTACTGAATCTATGAGTATATTAAAAATAGCAATTAGAATGGAAGGAGGTATAGGAGATCATCTATGTGCTATTAGATTTTTACCAGCCATAAAAGAAATGTATCCATTCTGTCAATTTTATGGCTTTTCAGATACAGAAAACAATAATACTCCTAAAAATATAATAAACACTTTTTGGCCATCTTTATTCAAGGATATAGAAGTTATAGCAAACAAAAAGTATACATCATATACTATTCAAAGTCAATTCGGACAAGAGAATTATAGATCTGCATTCGAAAATATTCCAGATCATTATAGATATAATATGATGAATAATTATGATAAATTTTATGATCTTCATATTGATTCTCTTAAATGGATGAAATATAATTTTAATTGGAGTAAATATTTTTTTCAGTTTTTACCACCAGAAATAGATCTTGGCGTAATACAAAAAAATACTAATAATTTAGTGGTAAGTTTATATTCGGATTCTAATAGTAGTAATCTGCTAAGCCAGCAGTATGTTTATGATTTATTACTTAAACTATCAAAAAAATATAATATAACTATTTTTGCTACTGAGTATAATAAAAGTTTTTATGAAGACTGCGCCTCATTTGCTAATATTATATGCGAAGATATAATAAGTGTTGTACAGCATATTAGAAACGCTGGTGCATTTTTATGTATAGATAGCGGGTTAAAGTTTTTTGGTTATGCTGTTGGAACACCAACTTTTAACTTTTTATCTCAAATACCATCTTATGGTGAGTTACCTCTACATCAATATATAAGATGGAATCCATTTGTCTGGAGCGTCTTACCTCTTTATTATAGTGTAGATAACATAGATTTATTACTAAGTAATGCGGTCAAATATAATACGCATATGTTGCCATATATACCTGGACATAAAATAGAGAATTTAATAGTAGAAAGATCTTTTATTAGTCATGAAAATATACATTGATACTCCAGAAAATCCTGGATCTAAAGGATCTTATAGAATTGTTTCAGACAATCTTAATAAGCATTTTGCTAAACTAGGAGTCCTTGCTAAAACAGATAAAGAATTAACCCATTATGGGGTTTGTTCATCAACTCATGTAGGATTAAAACATCTAAATCAAAATATTCAAAATTTTTATATATGTGCATGGGAAGTTTCTACTATCCCAGACTATTTGATACAATGGATACAAAATGATTTAATGATAGGAACGGCAAAATGGGTTGAAGATTGTTGGAATAGATCAGCGTACAATAATACGGCACATGCATTATTGGGTTGTGATACAGACTTCTGGACGCCGGATCATAGAATTAACAAATATGATAAATTCACCCTCCTTTGCCATACTACATCGAATAGTAGATCAGGTTTAGATTTCCTAATCCCAACTTTTGCAAAAAACTTTAAAAAAGAACAAATTAAACTATATATTAAAGATAGACCAGGATCTAAACTTATGCCATATATCCAAGAATATAAAAAAAAATATGATGTAGATATAGAGTACGACACTATTGATGCTACAGATGAATATTTAAAAAATTTATATAATAAATGTCATGCTCATATATATCCAATATTATGTACTGGTTTTGGCATGACAATCACACAAACTTTAGCTTGTGGATTGCCAAATATAGTAACAAACTATTCAGCTCCTCCTGAAATAGTCGATAAAAATGTTGGTTTATTAATAGAGGGTCAAGAGATACCATTTGTATCTGCTACTATCGATAAAATGAAACAAATTGGTATTGATAATTACATTCCTACAGAAGGTTATAAATATCAACCCCATTGGTTCGTACCTGATGAGAGTAGTATTATTTCATCAATTAATACTATGCTGTCATCTTATGCCTCATATAAATCAGAAAATCTATACCAATATGTGAATAATAAATTTAATTGGAATAATACATGTAATCATATAATTAATATTATAAACAATATAAAAATATGACTACAAATATTGAATTATATTG
>Ga0214923_10004204_pt1 | contig 17559 bp, 24 predicted proteins | sample LL1510_MetaG_FD_177993 | JGI IMG/M metagenome (GOLD analysis project Ga0214923, IMG submission 177993) | Freshwater microbial communities from Lake Lanier, Atlanta, Georgia, United States - LL-1510 | ecosystem: Environmental > Aquatic > Freshwater > Lake | place: USA: Georgia | collected... | reverse complement strand
TTTATTAGTACAGATTGCTATACCACAACCTACAACTTCGTTGTTTTCTAATCTTACTAGATTAACTTTTGCTCTATATTTAACTATGTTGTCTGTAGATAAATCCTTTAACGACTCAACCACAGGCAAAACTCTCAAAACTCCACCACAGAATTGCCAAGCTTCTACAAGAGCATAATTTTTACCTTGTATAGTTGCATATAGTTTTTGTTCAACGATTACTTTTTTAAGGTCTTTTGCAAAGTTTACCAACTCACTTGGATTGTCTAAGCTAACATCTACTTTTATGATATTACTCATTATTTTACTCTCCAAGTTATGTATTTAGTTTCAACTTGTTTAATACCATCTGGTAGTTCACCATACAATTTACTGTGACTTGAAATCTTTGTCGAATCTAATCCAACTTTAGTGAACACTGGGTCAATGTTATCAATATCGTCACATTTATAGTTATTTCGAGTAACAAGTGTTACACTATAATTATCATTCTTGATTGAATATATATTATTGTCAATCATTGCTTGAGTTAGCTGAGATTTAATTTCTTCTTCGTACTTGGCTAACTCTTTTTTTAGTTCTATTGCTGCCAAAATCTTTTTTTCGACTTCAGCTGGTACTGAATATTTAGTTATTGTCATTGTTACTCCTTTCAATGAGTTCAATTATTCTTTGCATTTGCAAATCTTCATAATCAATACATCTGTCTTGATAATCTCCAGTAAGATTACCCAACTCCGAGTAGTGATTATCGCAGAGCCACATATTTTGATATGTATCTGCTTGTGTTGCCAGAGCTTTACAGTTACTCCATTCACATTTTTGATTGTTAGATTTATTCATCTACTTCAACCCAATCAATTACAGCAACTGTATCGAGCATAGCCCAGAATCTTGCTTTATATATTTTTGACTTGTCTATTACTGTTATTTTAATAATGACCTTTCTTTCTCCTGCTTAAGTGCAGGCTTAAGCACTCCTTAGAGTGCAAAAGTCTGAACTAATAACCAGCTTCAAAATCTTCTATCATACGCTCAGCTTCATCTTCAGGTAAACCTGTATCAATTAAAGCTGCCATAATCATTTCGTATTCAAAATTATCCATTATATCTCCTTTTATTATTAACTTTCTAAACTAATATATTTAATGATGTCACAAGCTTCTTCGTCGTAAACCATACATATATCATCCCAATAGTTTTTTGGATTTTTAAAATATGCTTTCTTTGCTTCGTTTAATGTAGTGTAATCTTCTGGGTCACCAATTGTGTTAGTAAGTGAGTAAACTATTTTCATTACAATTTAGTCCTTTTAATTTAATAGAAAATTATTTTAGCTTTTTTTGAACCATAACCCCCTATTGTTAAACTTTGTATATTTGATGGAATATATGTTACTTTTATTTTCATAATTCCTACTTTCTCTTGCTTAAGTGCAAGCCTAAGCTCCAAAAGGAGCAAAGGTCTGAACTTATATTCTTTTTCTATCAATTAAATCTTCTAGATTTTTTCTTTCTGTATTTGTTAAAGGAAATTCATTTATGTCAGGTATTTTTGTTCCTTGTTCTCCACCGTAAGTATAGTTTTGACCAGTAGTAATATTATTAACATAATCTGTATCGTAACTTGGAGTTATTAGAAGTGTGTCACCGTAACTACTAAAAGCTGGTTGTACAGTTCCTGTTTCTGTAACTCTGATAAAATACTTATCGCTGTAATATCCTTTTTGTTTTAGATTTATATTGTAAACTTTTTTTGAATTATTCATTTGTAATCCTTTCTACTTATTACATTATAAGTATCTCTGATTAGATAGATAAAGGCAACAGGTTATCCACAGAAAATTAAATTATACAAATAAATTAAAACATAGTATATTAAGTATCAAGCTATCATAGTAATAGCCCACAAATGAGAAAGCTCCTCGTGAAAGGAGCTCGTATCATAGTAATGATTACATTATTGCAGATAGTTAACTCATTTGTCAAATACTTTTACAAACTTAGGTTCTCAGCCCTAACAAAACTGAATGGTAGTACTGTCAATAGGCTTGCTAATACCTAGCTAAAAGCAAAATTAGCACTCTTACTTGGCAGTATTGTAAATGATTATATGGTGAGAGAAGAAACGCACTTAACTGTATATGGCAGTTCTATATAATCAGGTTACATCTGTAAAAGTTATCTTTTGTTATAATCTACATATGTAAGTAGTAGGAGAGGGGTAACTATGTCTAAAAAAATACAATGTAATTTATGTGGTAGTGAAAACCATTACAAAACATTCTGTTATTTAGCTAGGAAACCCATCAAAACTACCAAGCCAATAAAACAAAAAGGCAAACAATATAATAACTGGGCAAAGTTTAGAACACAGTGGCTAAAAGATAATCCTCAGCAATCATTTATATGCGGTATATGTGGAAATCAAGTTACTAGAGCTGAAGTTATACTAGACCACATCAAACCACGCTCCAGTAGCCCTCATTTGCGTTACATAGCAAGCAATATACAACCAGCACATTGGATATGTAATTCTTTAAAAGGTAGTAAACATTAATATGGTATTATAAAAAGATATGAAGATAGTTTTTGTAGGAAATTTTCAAGTCAATTATAGTAGCGAAACACATCACGCTAATTCACTAGAACAATTAGGTAATAATGTAATTAGGCTTCAAGAAGGTCAAGCTAGTAGCGAGGAAATATTAAACGAAGCTATAAACGCAAACTGTTTAGTATTTGTTCATACTCACGGCTGGGAAACACCTGGCAATTTAACTCTTGACCAAGTATTCAAGATATTAGATAAAGCTAATATACCGACACTTACTTATCATCTCGATTTGTGGTTTGGTCTTGAGCGAGAAAAAGATATTCACGAAGACCCATTTTATAAAAGCATTAAACACTTTTATCTTACCGATAAACTAATGGCTGATTGGTTCAACGAAAACACTGAAGTCATAGGTCATTATCTACCAGCTGGAGTTTATGGTGAAGAAACTTATATAGATAATGATTATGACCCTAAATCATTTGATAAAGATGTGATATTTGTTGGAAGTAAAAGATATCACCCAGAATGGCAATACCGACCACAACTTATTGATTGGCTCAGAGATACTTACAAAGATGGATTTACTCACGTTGGTGGTGATGGCGACACAGGAACAATTAGAGGTGCAGACCTTAATAGAATTTACGCTAAAACCAAAATAGCAATTGGTGATACACTTTGTATTAATTTTGATTATCCATATTATTTTAGCGATAGATTATTCGAATCTACAGGGCGTGGTGGATTTACCATATTTCCATACATTAAAGGCATTGAAGATTGTTTCAAGATAGACAAAGAAATCGTAACATATAAATTTGGTGATTTTGATGAGCTTAGAAAAAAAATAGATTATTATCTTAATAATGATGAAGAGCGTGAAAAAATACGCAAAGCAGGTCACGAACGTACCAAAAAAAACCATACATATAAATCTAGATGGGAGATTATAATTAAGGACTTAGAAAAAAATGATGATTCCAAGAAATAAGGTTGTAGACAAAGTAGTCAAATATATTCGTAAAGGTGAAAGTTTTGATTATCATTATGAATTTATTCTTAACGAACCATTAGCCAGCTGGGATGTATATGATTACTGGGAAAAAGAACGAGTACTTAGCATGGAAAAAGAACTAAAAAAAGGTGATGTATTTTTTGACATTGGAACTGAGCAAGGCTGGTGTAATCTAGCATACGCACAAATAGTTGGTGGTGAAAATATGGTACTTATTGAGCCTACACCTGAGTTTTGGGGCAATATCAACTTCTTATGGCACAGAAACCTTGATGTAGAGCCTTTGGGCTTTTATGACGGACTTATGGGCGACAAAACTACCGAGAAAAGACCGCCATCAAAATATAACAAATGGAATGAGCAATCTTATGGTGATTTGATTGATAAAAACAAATATGTATATATTCACCAGAATGATGAAAACATTCCTTGCATTAAATTAGATGATTATGTTGAACAAACTAATCTAACGCCAGATGTGTTAAATATTGATGTTGAAGGAGCTGAACTTCTTGTATTAAAAGGTGGTGAAAAGACTTTGAAAAAGCATAAACCAAAGATTTATGTTTCTATTCACCCAGACCTTAGCGAAAGAGATTATAACTATAGTGACCAAGACACAATTAAATATCTTGAAAGCTTGGGATATAAAGGCGAACACCTAGCAACTAACCACGAAGAACATTGGTATTTCAAATAATGAAAGCATACATATTATCACTTAATTCAGAAGCAGATTTAACCAAACAATGGGATTTTGGTTTACTTAAAGACTTATTGAATGGAGATTTGTGGAAATCACCTGATTGGGTAGATATTGAAATAAAATCAGTTAAAAAGCTTTCTAAAGATGAAACAGCTATAGTTGCAATACCAGCTCGACATCACACTGGACTAGAATCTGATATTAACAAAGAACTTAAGAAAATTTCTAAAGTAATTTTATTTTTAATGGGCGACGAAGAAGCAGATTTTGATATAACTAAAATTAAACACAATAATATCCACATATGGGTACAAAATCCACACATCGGTAAACACGACAAATATAACAAGATTGGCACTGGTTATCCACAACATATACACCAATATTTGCCCAAGACATTTGAAAAAGAATATGAAATGTTTTTTGCTGGTCAAATAACACACAATCGCCGAACCGATATGGTAGACGGATTACAAAAAAGCCGAATAGATAGACAAAAGATTATTCAAACTGAAGGCTTTACTCAAGGACTTGAAAAAGATGAATACTATTCAGAAATGACTAAAGCTAGATTTGTGCCTTGTCCTTCTGGAGCAGTTATACCTGACAGTTTTAGGTTATTTGAATCATTAGAATGTATGGCAATACCAATAGCCGACAAAAGATTGCCTTCTGGAGATGTATGGGAGTACTGGGACTGGCTTTTCGGTGAAATAGTACCATTCCCTCAACTTACTGAATGGTGGCAAATCGACGACCTTTATGACAATGTAAAATCTGACTGGCAGAACTTGTTGCATAAACAAACTGCTTGGTGGATTCAATATAAACGAAAATTAGCATATAAACTAATGGAGCAAATTGATGCTTAAAGAAATAACTGTGATATTAGTCACATCTGTGCTTCCAAGTCACCCCAGTACCAGAATAATTGACGAAACTATCAGTACGATTCGCACACACCTGCCAGATAGTGAAATTATTATGCAAATTGACGGCCTTCGTGACGAACAATCTGATAGATATGAAGATTATATGGAATATAAAAACAGAATACTCTGGAAGTGTTTGCACGAATACAAAAACATTGTCCCAATAGTTTTTGAGAAACATAGTCATCAATCAACTATGATGAGAGCCACAATAGATATGATTAAAACTCCATTGTTACTTTATGTAGAAGGTGATACACCATTAACCCCAGATTGTGAAATAGATTGGGAAAAATGTATTAACTTCATAAAAGATGGACACGCTAACACTATTCGCTATCATTTTGAAGCTGTTATACCGAAAGACCATAATCATTTAATGCTTGGAGCAGAAAATGGATTTATGCGAACTATGCAATGGTCACAACGACCACATTTAAGTAGTCTTTTATACTATAAAGATTTAGTACTTCCCAGAATACCAGAACAAACATTTATTGAGGACACATATCATGGAGTAGTACATCAAGATTGCTACGAATATGGCGATATCGGCTGGAACAAACATAGATTATGGATTTATTACCCAGAAGGCAACAATATTAAGCGAAGTTACCACACTGATGGTAGAGATGGAACACGCAAGTTTACCAGTGATGATGATACTTGGGGATACAAATGAGATTAACTTTGATAGCAAGGGCAGACAAAACAGGTCTGGGCTATCAGACAAAAGCTTATTATAAACACCTTAAACCAAACAAAACTATAATAATTGACATTTCTGATATTAATGGAAATGGTGAACAGCATTATGAATGGTATCCTAATGCACAAGTTTATAGAGGAATTCCAAACGACCAAGATGTATATGATATTTTACGAGATACAGATGTTCTATTAACTGCTGAAACTCCATATAATATGCATCTTTATTCAATAGCCAGAGATATGGGAGTTAAAACTGTTTGTGTTGAAAATCCTGAATTTTATGACCATATATCTTACCCAGAATATGAAATGCCACATTTAATTATATTGCCGAGTGTTTGGCAACAAACCGAAATAGAAAATCACGCCAGAAGCCGAAACACCCAAGTTGTACAGATTCACCACCCAGTAGACTTAAATGATTTCAAATATGAAAATAGAACAACAAGCCGAATGTTACATATAGCAGGTAAACAAGCATCACACGACAGAAATGGCACTTGGGATTATATGTTTGCTAATCCTAATGGTACTGTGATATGTCAAGATGAAGAACTTGCAATGCACATCAGACAAAAGTTTAGACACGCTGATGTTTTTTCAGGATTTGCTGATGCATCCGAAATGTATAAAATGGGAGATATATTAGTTTTGCCAAGAAAATATGGTGGAAATTGTCTTCCATTAAATGAAGCACTCGCATCTGGTATGCCAGTTATTATGACCAACATAGAACCAAATAATTCATTCTTGCCGGCAGAGTGGCTAGTAGATGCAGAAGTAGAAGATTATTTTACTCCTAGAACACAAGTAACTATATACAAAGCCAATCACGAACGACTCGTAGAAAAGATGGAATGGTTTAGAAATCAAGATATGAGCAAATTAAGCGAACAGGCTTATGAGATAGCTAAATCTATAAGCTGGCAAACATTACTACCAAAATATCAGTCCGCATTGGAATCAATATTATGAATATTTTATGTATTGCCCAAGTTGAAGATAGAACAAATATTGATGAGCAGATATTAAAACAAACTATACAACCTAATAAAATTATGATTTTAGTAGACGAAAGTCCTGCAGTAGGAATAAATAATAGAAGAAAAAAAATTGCTGAAAATCATAAAAAATTAATTGGATATGTTAAACAATATAAACCTGATTTAGTATGGCAAGTAGAAGGTGATTCTGTCCTGCCTGAAAACGCTTTAGAACGCCTTTTAGGACATTATATAAATAATCCTAGCCTTTCAGCTATATCAGGCATACAAATAGGTAGACATGGCTTATATTGTATTGGTGCTTGGCATATTGCTGAAGATAGAAAATCTTTCAAATCAGTAGATTATACAAAAACAGGATTACAAAAAGTAGATGCAATGGGATTATATTGTTATCTGTCACCTCTAGATAAATGGTTAGAAGGAAATTGCAGATGGAATGATGAAGCTTATGGACCAGATGTAAATTTCTTTTTATCTATATCTGGAAGTAAATATGTAGATATGGAGTTACACATTGGTCATAAATACAAAGATGGTATAATACGACCTACAGACCCAAGTACTTGTAATGCGAAATTTAAATTTAATGGTGAGCGTTGGGAATATAATCAAATAATGGAAGGTTATTAAAATGCCAATACCAGTTCCAGGACAAAGCCAAGATGATTTTTTAAAAATCTGTGTACCTCAAGTTCTTCAAGAAGGAACAGCAGAAAACCAAGCTCAAGCAGTCGCCATTTGTGTTAGTATGTATGAACAAGCTAAAAAGGATATAAAGGAAGAAATAAATGATTATAACAGTTAAGCATTTTTTTGATGCAGCTCATCAATTAAAAGATACACCTCAATTAGCAACAAAAGGTTGTGCTAGACTCCATGGTCATACTTATTGTGTCGAAGTTGGAGTTACTTGTGAAAAATTAAATGAAGCCGGTATGGTAATTGATTTTAAATCTATTAAACAAGTTATAGATAAATTAGACCATCAATTTATTAACGACATATTTGAGAAAGAACATATAACTTTGCAACCAACTGCCGAAAATATAGCAATAGTTTTAGCAGATTGGATTAATAAACTTGATAATGTTATAGTAGAAGTAGTTAAAGTATGTGAAGGATACAAAGGTATTGAAAAAGCAAGTTGGGCTATATATACTCCTCAATACAATTAAATAAGATGGAAAAATTCAATTCTAATTCTAACGAACAACTTTCTATTGAATTTAATGAACAAATTTCGAGAGATATTGGAAATTTTGTATTGAGATTTGCAAAACAAGAAGGTTCGATAGATAGTCCAGAAATTTTTACAACTGTTCAAGGAGAAGGTAGAAATATTGGCAGACCAGTAGTATTTGCTCGTTTGTCTGGTTGTAACCTGCAATGTAGTTGGTGTGATACACCTTATACTTGGGTCTTTAATGATAAAATGGCAAAGCTTCACGATAAAGGTGAAGTTTATGATAGAGAAAATGAACAAGTTTTATTAAATGTCGGCGAAGCAGTTGATATAGTTTCTGGTGAAAAATTAGATAGATTAGTTATAACAGGTGGTGAACCTATGCAACAACAAAAATCACTAGCTCCTTTTATAAAAGAATTAAAGAGAAATAATCCGTTACAGTGGGTGGAAATTGAAACAAATGGAACTATTACTCCAAGCGAAGAAATGATTGAACTTGTAGACCAATTTAATGTAAGTCCAAAATTAGAAAATTCTAATAATGAATTAAAAAGAAGAATGAAAGATAACAGTATGAAAACTCTTTCTAAATTAGATAAAGCAGATTTTAAATTTGTAGTTTTTAATGATGAAGATTTACCTGAAATTTTAGAAATTGTTGAAAAATATTCTATACCTCATGAAAGAGTATTTTTGATGCCCGAAGGAAGAACTGAAGAAGAAGTCAATCGTCATCAAGAAGAATTAGTAGAAGTAGCAAAGGAAAATAATTTTAATTTAACCACAAGACTGCATGTATTAATATGGGGAGCTAAAAGAGGTGTATAAAGTAACTTATAATGAATTAATAGAAAACATAGAACTATTAAGTAAAAAAATACTTGAATCAAATATAAAATATTCGAATATATATTCTGTTCCTAGAGGTGGAGTTCCAATAGGAATATTATTATCTAAATTATTAAATATAAATTTAGTAGATAAAGATAAAATTAAAAAAGATACTTTGATAGTAGATGATTTAATAGATAGTGGAAAAACTAGAGAAAAATTTAGTGAAAATGATTTTGCAGTTATTTATAGAAAAAATAATAAACAAGTAGATTATTATGTAAAAGATATAGATGGATGGATTGAATTTCCTTATGAAAATACTGAAAATGATGAACAAGATATTATAACGAGATTACTTGAAGTGTTAGGAGAAAATCCAAACAGAGAAGGTTTATTAGATACTCCTAAAAGAGTAGTTAAGTTTTATAAACAATTTCTTGATACTCCAGAATTTAACTTTACAGTTTTTGATTCTGAAGGTTATGATGAAATGATTATTCAAAAAAATATTCCTTTCTTTTCATTATGTGAACATCATATGGCTCCTTTTTTTGGAAAAGCAACAGTAGCTTATATACCAGATAAAAAGATTGTCGGATTGTCTAAACTTACACGAACAGTAGAAATGTACTCTCGTAGATTACAAAATCAAGAAAGAATTACCCAACAAATAGCAGATAGAATAAATAAAGAACTATCACCTTTAGGAGTTGCAGTAGTACTAAATGCTAGACATTTTTGTATGGAAATGCGTGGAGTTAAGACTCATGATGTTGATACAACTACAAGTAGATTAATTGGTTATTTTAAAGATATACCAGAATGTAGAGCAGAATTTATGGAGTTAATGAAATGATAATATTATTACAATCGTTTGGAGCTGGACTAATATGTGGAATTATTTTTACATTATTAAAACTCCCAATTCCAGCACCACCTGTATTAAGTGGAATTATTGGCATCTTGGGAGTTTATTTAGGATTTGTTTTAATTAATTGGTTACGCTAGAATGATTTCGTCACTATCGTACTCATCACTCCAGACTACAATTTTCTGTTCAAGTAGTAAATGTATTGCTTCGTCTGAAGAAGTATCTTCTTCTGAAATAACAAAACTTCCTTCTCTTGTTATTATTTCTAAAATTTCTTTTGCTGTCATTTGTAAATCCTTTCTACTGATTACATTATTATTATCTGTTATCAGGTACTATAAGTCAACAGGTTTTCCACCGAAATTATGAAAAAATTAATATATTGCAAAGTATTTTTCGAAGCTACTCATCAGTGGTTAAATTGCGATATTGATGAAGTAATATACTTAAAAAATGAACACCGCCATATTTTTAATATTAAAGCATATAAAACTGTATTTCATAATGATAGAGATATTGAATTTATAGTGTTAAAACATAATATAGAAAAGTATCTAATTAATAAATTTCCTGATAGAAAACTAAAAAATCTATCGTGTGAAATGATTGCAGAAGACTTAATAGAAAAGTTTGATTTAGTAAGATGTGAAGTTTCAGAAGATGGTGAAAATGGAGTAATTTTAGAAGTATGAAACTATTTATTGCAGGTTGTGAGAGTAGAGTAAATAGAATCTGTAATTGTGCTGCCAATAATCCATATATGTTATTAAGTTATTATCATTTAACAAATGGTAAACATAAAATGGATAAAAATTTTGTTTATGACTATCATAGATTAAAAAGCAAAGCAAATTTTATAATTGATTCTGGACTCTTTACTATGATGTTTGGAGCTGGAAGTGATAAAACTTATTCATATAAAGAATTAGAAGATTATACTCATAAATACATAGATAATATTAATCGAATTAAATATAAAGATTATATAGTCGAGATGGATGTTCATAAAGTGTTAGGAATGAAAGAGCTTGAAAAATTCAGAAAAATATTTATTAAAAAATATGATATAAATAAAACTATTTTTGTATGGCATATTGAAGAAGAAATAAAAGGCTGGGAAGAAATGTGTAAAAAATATCCATTTGTTGCAATTTCTGTTCCTGAATTAAGAATTGTCCTTAAACAAAAATACCTTAAAGATTTTATAAATAAATTAATAAGAATGGCTTTAGAAATAAATCCTAATATAAAAATTCATTTATTAGGTTGCACTTCAAATGATTTACTAGAACAAGGTGGTTATTATTCTGCAGATTCTACTTCTTGGATGTCTGCATTAAGATATGGTGAATTCACAATTCCACATAATAAATTGAAACTTAATTCGAATTTAATAAGAATGATTGCTAATAATAATGAAGATAAAGTTACAAGTAATATAAAAGTATTTGAAAATAAATATGATATTATTAACACAGACAAAAACACTGAAAGAATAAATTTATCAACTACTTGTATAGCATTGTTTAGATATATGGCAGAAAATGTGAATAAGAATTATTTTAATAAAAAATATCCTGTATTTGATGAAGATATAGAATTATTAATAGAAAGGGTATAATATGATTTCATTTGATATAAATAAAGTAAAAAATATTAATTTAGATAATGTAAGAACAAATAGTTGGAATCCTAAATTAAAGAAAACAAAAGAATATTATAAGATTAAAGAATCAATTCGCCGAGAAGGTCAACTATTACCAGTTATCGTAAGATTTAATCCTGATAATAATAGTGATTATGAAATTATTGATGGACAACAAAGATATGATAGTCTAACAGAATTAAATGAAAAAGAAATTTCAATATACGACTGTGGTGAAGTTGATGATATAGAAGCTAAAAATAAAACTTTATGGTATCAACTTCAAGTACCTTTAGATAATATACTTTTATCACCAATAGTTAAACAACTACAAGATAATGGACAATATTTGCCTTTCGAAGATGACAAGATTGAAGAATTATTAAAATTAGATGAATTTAAACTTGAAGATTATCTAAAAGAAGATAAAGAAGATAATAATGATAATATAAGAACTTTAAATATCAAAATGAACAAAGAAGCTTATAATATTGTTCTACAAGCTATTGAACTTGTAAAAGACACAGACCCTGATAATATATCTGATTCTCGTGCAATTGAATTAATATGTGCAGATTATATAGGTGGAACAAATGTCTAAAGGTAGTAAAAGAACTGAAGAAGAAGCTTTATTATTTGTAGCACCAATTCTTCCATTACTCCAGAGAGGAATGTCTGAACAACAGGCTTGTGATTATTCTAAAATACCTGAAAGTACTCTAAATCTATATAAGAGAAAATTTCCAAAAGTTTGGAGTGAAATAAAGCAAGCAAAAATGCAATTAATAGCTATAAGTAGTAATACAATAGCAAATGCAGCTTCAGAAGACCCTAAAATTGCTTTAGAAGTATTAAAAAGACGAAGTAGAGAGAATTGGGGTGATAATATTGATTTGAGTACTGGTGGACAACCATTTAATGTAATAATAGATAAAGCATATGATAGAGAACCAGAATTCAGAATTGACAACAATGACTCTGCCGAAACTTCTGACTTGGCAGAATCAAGTAGCTAATAACACTTCAAGATTTAAAATATTAAGATGTGGAAGAAGAACTGGCAAGACTTTCTTTATTATTATAGATTCTATTACTCTGTGTTTGAAATATCCTAATTTATCTTTAGCTTATGTTGGATTGACTTATGGACACGCCAAAGATGTTGTATGGGAAGATTATATTAAATTTACTGATGGAATGTTAGATTATAAAAATTCAAGTGAATTAATGTTAAGATTTAAAAATGGTTCTCGTATTAAACTATACTCTTGGGATTCTATTGATAATATGCTTGGTAAGAAATATCACAAAGTGTACCTAGACGAAGCCGCAGTTGCCAAAAATTTAAAAAAAGCTTGGTCTGATGTTATAGAACCTACTTTACTCGATTATAGAGGAGCTGCTTGGTTTACATCTATGCCTAGAGGAAAAGGTCAATTTAAATCTCTTATAGATGAGAGTAAACAATTAGATGAATGGCAAGACTTTCATTTCACAAGTTATGATAATGAATCGATACCTAATGTAAAAGATGAACTGGATAAAAAAAGAAAACATATTGCACCAAGTGTATTTGCTCAACAATATTTAGCAGAATTTACAGATTTGGAAGGTAGAATATATACTGAATTTATTAGAGATAATGCTCTATCAGATTGTCCTTTCGAAATTGAAAGATATGGATTAAGTATTGACTTTGGATATAACCATCCTCTTGCTTCATATGTATACGCATTAGACAAGGATGATAATATTTTTGTTATGCGTGAATTATATATGCGAAAACTTGACGACCAGATGCGACTAAGAGCTATTAAAGAACTTACATCAGGAATTGATATTGATATAGCCGTTGCCGATAGTGAAGACCCTATTGCTATTGAACAATTAAACCGAGAACTCCCATTCTTTTTAGAGCCAGCTAAAAAAGGCAGAGATAGTGTATCAGAAGGAATCAATGTTGTTAAATCTGCTTTTCATTCTGGTAGATTAAGAGTTAGTGATAAGTGTATAAACCTAATTGATGAACTTGAGACTTATTCTTGGAAACTTAATAAAGATGGAATTGAAACAGACCAACCTATTAAAGAAAATGATGATGCTTGCGACTCATTAAGATATTTTGTATCTAAAATTTATGGTAATGATGTTATTGGCTTAAATGATATTTATTTATAAAAAAATTATGTTATAATTCACTAAGAGTCCTTCTGAGACCATAAATGGGCAATTATGAATTTTAAAGACAGATTATCCTTTGCATATAAAGCACTAACAGCACAAAATCTTGGTCAATCTATATCTGGTCAAGTATTAAGAAACTATCAAGCTGACCAAAGCTTTTCACCATCAAGACAATTAGTTGGCATTACTTATAAAGCAATAGACAAAATAGGTATGTCATTAAGCACCTATGAACCACGAGTTATTCAGCTAGGTGGTGATATTTATGTTAATCATCCATTATATAATCTTTTTGATAATCCTAATCCAATACAAAAAACATCAACAGATTTTATTCATTTGTATGCAATGTTATTTGAAATATATGGCGAAACATTCTGGTATTTAGTCAAAGGTGAAATGACTAATAAAATAAAAGAAATTTATTTATTAAACCCAGCTCAGATAGAACTTGTAATAGATAATGGTGAATTAGTTGGCTATATGCTACATAAAAATAATGGAGAGCAAGTTCCATTAAGTTTAGATGAAATACACCACGACAAACGACCTAATCCATTTAACGAATGGCGTGGAATGTCAGTTATGGAAAAAGCCAGCACTTATATTGATACTGAAATAAATACAGCTCGCTTTACTCTTAATTATATAAAGAACAATGCTAGTCCATCTGGAATTGTTAGCTTACCTAATATGGACAGGGAAGCATTCAGACAATTCGCACAACAATGGAGAGAAGGTTATGAAGGTCCAGAGAATGCCGGCAAAACTGCCTTTATTCGCAACGGTCAAGCAGACTTCAAAGCTGTTGGAGCAACTCTTAAAGATATAGACCAAGAAATAACACGAAAGATGGCAAAAGATGATGTATTAATGATGCTTGAAGTTCCAAAAGAAATTCTGGGAATGACTAACGACTCAGGATTTGGTAGAAGCACCATTGAAGCATTTAGTTATATATATAATAAAGAAACTATTGAACCTTTAATGAATCGCTTAGATAACATCTACGAAGCAATTTGGGTTAAGCAAAAAGGTGAAATTATTGAAGTAGAACACGAAAGTCCAGTACCGGAAGATAAAACATTTGAACATCAAGTACATAAAGACTTAATTAATATTGCTATTACAGTAAACGAAGTTCGAGAAGAACTAGGCTACCCACCAATTGAAGGTGGTGATGATTTGCCTACAACAACTGGAACTGTTGCACCTACAGACCCTAATGAAGAGAAGGCATATAAAAAAAAGATTATATTTAAAAAAGCTAAATCTAAAAATGAAATAGAAAAACTTATGATTCAAAAAAAAGAAGATTTCAGAGTTAAGTTAATGAATACTAATGAGAAATATGCTAAAAAAATAAAAAGAATAATAAGTTATTTTGCTACTGCTCAGGAGAATAGTGTAATAGATAAAATTAATGCAAGCAGTAAAGCTTATGAAGACTGGTTATATAATGTAAAAGAAGATTCAGAAGAACTTGCTTTATTACTTTTACCAGTAGTATTAGAATTAATACAAGAACAATCAGTAGAAGTTGCAAATTTCATCACAGGAGAAGCTTTAGAGATTACACCACAAGTCAGAAAAGTTGTAGAAGTAGAAATGAAACAAATAGCTGGCGTATATAATACCGATACATTAAAAGCTCTTGAGAAAACTATAACCGAAGGACAAACTAATAATGAAAGTTTGGTTAAAATCAAAAAGAGAGTTGAATCTGTTTATCAGGAAGCTAAAGGATACAGAGCAGAAAGAATTGCTAAAACTGAAGCAAACTTATCTGGAAATCGTACTGCCGAATTAATTTACTCCCAGAATGGTTATAGTTATGTCGAATGGTATGCAAATCCAAATGCTTGTGATTTTTGTGAAATGTATGCTGGAAAGAAAAAAGAAATAGGTAAAGATTTTATAAATATCGGTGATATAATATCAACAGATAAAGGCGATACAATGAGAATTGAATATCGAGGAATAGATGTGCCACCATTACACCCAAATTGTGCTTGTAGCATAGTACCATCTGGAGAACCAGCAGGAGCTTAAATGAACAAAGATGAAGAATTGTACCAAGAAGAAACAGTACAGAACTTAAAAGACATCAATAAAAGACTTGAAGGTTCGGCTATTATTCCAATTCCTAAAATGCCTACCAAAATGAAAACTGAAGTTATCAACGAGATAACTGCCAATGTCATTAACAAAATAGAGATTGACGAAAAGCCTTTTGAAGAATTAAGCAAGAAACTACAAAACCAATTAGAGCTAGTAACTGCTGGAATTGTCAAGGCTGTTGTTGATAACGCCAAAGAACCAGTTAAAGAAGTGACTGTGAAAAATATCACAGACGCCAAGAACAAAGAAGTGGTAGTCACAAACCTCAAAGAGTTACAAACAGAAATAAAGAATCTAGCTCGTGAGATAGTAAATAGCCAGCCTATTGTTAATGTTGAAAAGCAAAATGTTGTATTTCCACAAAATGCCAATAATCCTATATCAGTTCGCTTAAGTGATGGTAAATCTTTCTATAATGCCGTTGCAGCACTTGCTCAATCAGGTATTTCACAATTAGCTAACGCAAATCTTGAAAAATTAGCATTTGATGGCGTTAATCTTAAAGTTATTGATGCAAGTGGCGGTGGTGGTGGAACTACTACTGGTTCATCAGCTGCTACAGATATATTTAACTCAGCTGTAAGTGGTTCAAGATATAACCAAGTTGAAATAGACTTTGCCACAACTGCACCTGCTTCTATAACAGATATTACAGTTACAAATACAAGTGGCGGTTCTTCATCTAATCTTAGTGGTCAAGCTAAGTTTACTTCAGGCACAAACACTTCTGGTGGAATTAAAGCTGTCAGTGTATTAAATGTAAACTATCGCCCACACGCAGAAATTTATGCAGCATTTACAGCTATATTTACGGCTGGAATAGCAAACTCTTATCAGAGAATTGGACTTTATGACACAAATAATGGTTTCTTTATAGGTTATGAAGGCACATCATTCGGTGTTACTAAACGAACTGGTGGAACTAACACAACAACTGCACAAGCAAGTTTTAATGTTGATACATTGACTGGTGGTTCATCTTCACTATTTACAAGAAATGGCACACCAGAAGCACTAGACACAACTAAAGATAACTTATATAGAATTAGATATGGCTGGCTCGGTGCAGCACAAATACTTTTTGAAGTTTATAGCCCAGATGGAACTTGGGTAGTATTTCATAAATTAAAAATCCCCAATAGCCAAACAGTTCCATCAATTCAAAATCCAAACCTACCATTGACACTAGACATACAAAAATCTACAGCTGGTGCAACAGAACTTATAATGTATTCTGCTTGTTGGGCTGCAGGTACAACTTCAAACTTTTCAAAAGTTACAGACACCATTACAGACAGCACTCTGGCAGGGCTTAATCGCTCAGTAATCGTAGGCAAATCATCAGCAGGTGGCGGAACTTATGTAAATGCCAAAGTAACACCTAGTGGTTCACTTACAACAGCAATCGGTGATATTACTGGTGTTGTTGGTCAAAACACTATGGCTAACAGTTTACCTGTAGCAATAGCGAGTAATCAATCTGCTGTACCAATTTCAGCAAGTTCTTTGCCATTGCCAACTGGAGCTGCTACTTCTGCAAATCAAACTACTACCAATACTTCATTAAACAATATAGATACAGATTTAGGTGCTCAAGCTGATGCTTCAGCGACTACTGATACTGGTACATTCTCACTTATTTCTTTAGTTAAAAGATTATTGACTAAGTTCACTACAACTGCTAATGGATTAAAAGTAGATGGCTCAGCTGTGACGCAACCTGTATCTGGTTCAGTAACTGCCAATATTGGCACATCAGGCTCATTAGCTTTAGATGCAACACTTACA
>Ga0214923_10004202_pt1 | contig 17571 bp, 23 predicted proteins | sample LL1510_MetaG_FD_177993 | JGI IMG/M metagenome (GOLD analysis project Ga0214923, IMG submission 177993) | Freshwater microbial communities from Lake Lanier, Atlanta, Georgia, United States - LL-1510 | ecosystem: Environmental > Aquatic > Freshwater > Lake | place: USA: Georgia | collected... | reverse complement strand
TGAAATGAACTGCAAAGGGCATTTGGCTGCAATCTCTCAAATGAAATACGGGTGGCGTAAAGATAATCGGAACGTAGCCAGAGAAGACGTTTTGCATTTGCTCAATCAGTGCTCCAAGAAATGCCTAGTTGTGGTGACTGACAAGAAAACGGACTATCCTTCGATTCTTAAAAAGTGCGTTCCGCATGCTGAAATTCAACAAGTAAAGCGGGTTGAGAAGCTCTCCACAAAGATAAGTGTAAATCGAAAGAACAAGGAAGATGCTCTATTCACATTGAATTACACTTGCGCCAAAATTCGACACGATTTAAGTCGTATGGCTCGAAAGGTGTGGGTGACCACGAAGAAAGCTGAACGACTGCAAGCACACCTTCATTTGTATATTGCGTTCAACAACGGATATAGGCTTGCGCTATAGCTTTTTCATCCCCTTTAAACAATTTGATTGATGCTTACGGTCCTTACGTCAGTCTCTTCCAAGACTCAATCTCTTTTTGCCACCGTTAAGCAAGTGCCCAACTCACAAAATTTGAAACGGAATCAGCATTTACACAGGTGCAGCGTAGTAGGCCAGGTATTGAATATTAATTGGACGGGTCTTCGAGAAGCGCTCTGATTCGGGATTTCTCTTTTCGAATAGCCAGAATTTCGTTTCCGTTTTTTTCGATAAGTTCGGGCGTGTTCATGAGATTTTCAGACCAGAGATAGGCCGAATAAGCCGAACCATAAATCGGAACCCCATATTGCCAACGGTAATCTTTTTGAACAGCAGAGTTGCTAGCTAAGTTAATCCCCAAAATACCTACATTGAAGCCGAGACTCTTCATTCTTTCGAGTCCCCCAGTTTTGAGCCAAGAGAGTAATCGGGCAGATAGGGCTTTGCTTGCCCCCATCGCAGCTCCCTTGCCAGCCCCCAGAGCAATCGTGGGGGATCCCACTAACTTCGCAGTGAAGTATCCATCTAGGGCAGCTTTAACCATAAAAACTGGGATTTTAACTAAGCTATAATTGGCGTTACTTAATAAGGCTCTGTTAGCTTCGGTGAGTTGCTTTTCACGCTGATCGAGAAGGTCTAGATAAGTTTTTAGATCAGAATCAGAGGGACGCTCGACCACTGGACGGCTGTGAAAAGGTTGATGATCAATAGATTTTGCGGTGATTGAAATAATCAGCCCCAAAGAGCAGATCAATAAATAGTAGGTACTGCGTACGTCCATTTCTCCCCCAAATCCCCCGGACCTTGCGATCCGAAATCAGGTAGAGCAAAAGGCGTGCAAACTGAGTATACGGTTAGAAAACAAATTAAGAGACGTTATTTGTTAAACAGTCGTTAGCAAAAAAGGGCAAACTGCATTTCTTTTAGGTTGGGACAGATAGAAAGATCGGCAGCAGTGGACTTCTTAATATGTTCCACGCTGACTCCCGGGGCATATTCTTTTAGTTCAAAGCCCTTCTCGGTTACATCAATCACAGCGAGTTCAGTTACAATTCTTTTGACAACTCGAACGCCAGTCAGTGGAAGCTGGCAATTTTTTAGAAGCTTACTCTCACCCGATTTAGAGACGTGTTGCATCGCTACGATAAGGCGACTTCCGGAAGCTACTAAGTCCATGGCTCCCCCCATGCCTTTCACCATTTTTCCCGGAATGATCCAATTAGCGATATCTCCTTTTTCATCAACTTCCATCGCGCCCATCACGGTCAAATTGACGTGGCCACCGCGGATCATCGCAAACGACTGAGAACTTGAGAAAAAAGAAGAGCCGGGCAAACTGGTAACTGTTTCTTTTCCTGCGTTGATGAGGTCTGGATCTACTTCCTTTTCAGTGGGATAGGGGCCAACTCCCAACAGACCATTTTCACTTTGTAAAATAACGTGGATCCCCTTGGGAATGTAATTAGCCACTAAGGTGGGAATGCCAATTCCCAAATTGACATAGTCTCCATCTTTTAATTCCAAAGCGATTCTTTGAGCAATTTGTTCACGAGTGAGAGCCATTTTACCCTACCGAGTCATCCGACGTTCGATTCTCTTTTCATACTGAGAACCCTGAAATATTTTTTTGATGTAAATTCCTGGAACATGGATTTGGTTCGGATCGAGTTGGCCTGCGGGCACCAACTTTTCGACTTCTGCAATCGTTCGATAGCTTGCAGTCGCAATATCCGGATTAAAGTTGCGAGCCGTACCCCTAAACACGAGATTACCATCGGTATCGCCCATCCAAGCTTTTACAATAGAAAAATCGGCAAATAAGGAACGCTCAAGGACGTAATGCCTGCCATTAAACTCTCGAGTTTCCTTGCCATCGGCAATTTGAGTCCCGAATCCAGTCGCCGTAAAGAAAGCAGGGATTCCAGCCCCGCCGGCTCTTAACTTTTCTGCCAGGGTGCCCTGGGGGGTCAATTCCAATTCCAGCTCTCCGGATAAAACCATTTCCTCAAAAAGTTTGTTTTCCCCGACATAGCTAGAGATCATTTTCTTTACTTGCTTGTTTTTCAACATGAGCCCGATGCCAAAATCATCGACTCCTGCATTGTTTGAAATACAGGTCAGGTTTTTTACCCCTTTTTTTACTAGGGCAGCGATGCAGTTCTCTGGAATGCCACAAAGTCCAAAGCCACCAATAGCCAAAACGGCTCCGTCCAAGATGTCGGCAACGGCTTCTTCTGCGTGGGTAATCACTTTGTTCATGATCCCTATGATAAACGCAAGAGGCTCTGTCAGTAAATCATCTTTACCGGGGCTCTTTGGATTCGAATAAAATCTTGTAATTGGCGACGGATTTCATGAAAGGCCTCTCGAATTGCAAGGTAGCAGTCCTTATGGGAAAAGTGTTCATCTGGGTTACGCGTGACTACCAAGGTTTTCCCCGGAACAGTTAGGTGAATGCTGACATGATAGAGGTTTCCACTCTGATGTTTTTGATGAGGGGATTCTATGACCACCCGACAATGGGTGATCCGATCATAAAAATGTTCTAGATCTTCTGCCTCGTCTAAAATCAGCTTTTTCAAGGCGGCTGATTCGGGAATGTTTCGGAAAGTTAATTGGATGGGTTGTTTCAAGAAAGCCTCCTATCTCGGAGGAATGCAACTCTAATACCGAATTCGAAGGCGGAGTAGGGCAACAAAACCTGTCAGAAGGAGTAGAACCCCCATTTGAAGAAGGTGACAGGCTGTCGCTAGGGCAATCGCCGTCGCAGTAGGGGCCCCTAATTTCTGCATGCCAAATACCAGAGCCGCTTCAAAGGGGCCTAGATTTCCAACTGATAATGGCACCGCAATGGCCAAGTTTAAAAGGGAAAGAAGAAAAACGGATTGGGAGAAAGAAATAGGAAAAATCTGTGCATGACAAAGCACTTGTATGGTCAAAGCCTCAAAGCTCCAAAGGGCGATTCCAACCATCAAAGCAATCAACGTTCGTTTGAAGTTTAGAATACTAAGCACCCCGTCCTTAAAACTACCTCCCCAAGTTGAGAGTTTCTTTAAGGGGGACCTGAAAAATAAAAAAATTAAAAGGACGACTAAAATTAAAGTTAAAGCGATCGCTGTTAGAGCAGTGGATGAAAATGAAAAGGTAGAGAGATTCTTCACTTCACTAAAAGCCCCACTACTTACAATCAGTAGAGCCAGCGCTAAAACATCGACGACTTTATCAGAAACGATGATCCCAGCTGTTGTAGTAACGGGTTGTGAGCTAGACTTCGAAAAGATGACTGCTTTTAAAACATCCCCCGCCCTAGCGGGGACAAAAGTGTTGACCGCCTGCCCGTAAAATACAGCGTGAATGGCTGAGGCTAAAGAAATCCGATGTTCCTTTGGAAAAAGAATCCAAATTCTCAAAGCCATAAAAAGAATTTGAAGAGCAATGAAAACTCCCGCTAAAAAAATGCTCTTAAAGCCAAAGTGATGAAGCGCTTTATAAATCTCTTCGGTGGGGATTCCTTTTTTTTGCAGAAAGTACCAAGCTAAAGCCAGAAGCAAAACAATAGAAGCTATCAATTTCGTCCCTGGTTTTGTTATCCACGACATTTGTTCAACATTATAGACGAGTTCCGGGAAGGGCCCCAGCTTAAAAACTTGAATTCAGTTGCGTCAGGAGTTTAAATAGTCATGGTTTAAAAATGTTTCGTGAATTTTTTGAAAATAGCGAATGGAGTCGGTGGATTTTTTTGTTTGTGGGAGCTCTGGTTTCAGCCTCTCTCCTAAAACTTCTCCTCCATCTTGCATCCCGCAGACTTTCTGTTTTGAAAAAAACTCATACTTGGGTTCTTTTTGTTTGGGTTTTTTCTCTTTTGGCTCGTTCGGTTGCTCATCAAATCACCCAGGAAAAATCATTCCAGGTACTGATCGTTTTCACAGTGGGGTTTCAAGTGATGATCTGGGGATTTTACCTCCTGAAATTATGGAATGCCCAAGTTTTAGATAAGAAAATGAGTGAGAATCCCTCTGCTTCTGCAGCTTTGGTTCTCGTTTATCGGGTGGCTCAGGGTCTTTTCGTTTCAATTGTTGTATTGATGGGTTTAAGCAATATCGGAGTAGACATCGGGGCCCTCCTCGCGGGGCTGGGGGTGGGGGGAATCGCAGTTGCCCTTGCTGCACAAAATATATTGGGGGATTTATTAGCTTCGCTTTCGATTGTTTTGGATAAGCCCTTCATGGTGGGAGATCAAATTGTCTCCAATGAGGTGAGAGGAACGATTGAGTCTATTGGAATAAAAACAACGCGCATCCGGAGTCTTACCGGGGAGCAGGTGGTTGTTTCCAATAAGGACCTACTCGAGAGTCGGGTACAAAATTACAAAAGACTATTAGAAAGAAGAGTGACTAAAAAAATTGGGGTGGTTTACGCCACTTCTCCAGAAATATTATCGAAAATTCCGAAATGGATTGAGCAGGTTATTACTTCAAAGGAAAAAGTCAGGTTTGAAAGATGTCATTTGGTAGACTATGGCGCTTCTTCCCTAGACTTTGAATTGGTATTTTACATTGAGGATTCAGACTATCGTGTTTACATGGATACCCAGCAGACTATTCTTTTAGAGATCTTGAAAAAGTTTTCTGAAGAAAAAGTGGACTTTGCATTTCCTACTCAATCTCTTTTTGTTCGGTCCGTTCCTAACGCCTCTGTTTAGTAAAGACCCCAACTACCTCAACATGGTGAGACCATAAAAATTGATCGACTAACTGAAGGCTCTCTAATTGGTAGCCCCCTCTGATGAGATGGTGTGAGTCACGTGCAAAAGTAGCTGGATTGCAGGAAACCCCAATTAAGAGGGGACAATGGGACCGAGCCATTTCTTTTGCCTGTTCTAAACAACCCGCTCGGGGCGGATCGAAAATAACGGCATCAAAGCGATTAATTTCCTTACTGGAAAGTGGCTGTAAGAACAAATCTCTCCGGAGAGCAGTTAGCCGTTCATTTTTGCCAGCTTCTTTCAATGCTTGAATGGCGTGAGGATTTGATTCAAAAGCGGTAACCTCGCCAAAAGAAAGAAGCGGTCCAGAAAAAGTACCTGCTCCACTAAAAAGATCTGCTAAAGCTCCCTGATTAGGTTTCAATGCTTGAAGGACCGCCCGAACCAGAGCTTTTTCGCCTTCTTCCGTGGGTTGTAAAAAAGCAGCGGGTGGCAAAGCGACTTTTAGGGGACCAAATTTAGCGATGAGTTTTTTCTTTTGGATTAAAACCTGAATTCCTCGTTCAGTTTTAAGGCTGATCCGTCCGATAGGAGAAAGACTTGCTAGCTCATCTCCGATCATTTTAGGAAGAGAAGAAAGCCCCGAAAAAACGAGCTCAAAGGAGTCCCCGATTTTTTGAATGAAAAGATCAATGTTTTGGCCTTCCTTTACCAGAGGTGAGAGAAAGGGCTCGATCCAGTTTTTTAATTCGATCAAATCAGGCAGTGCGATTTCACAGGTAGGAATGGGAGAAATGATTTTGGATCTTCGTTGGTAATAACCCATGACCAGTTTTCCTCTTTTTCGAGTCAGAGAAAAAGTAGCCCGCCGACGGTTGTGACCTTTAAGGAAAAGAGGGGGAAGCCAAGTCTTTGGCTTTAAGTGCCATTTAAGTAGGGCATCCTTCACTAAGTTTCTTTTCCAGCTTTGATAAAACTCAATGGAAAGGTGTTGGAGCGTGCAATTACCACAAGCTTCGTAATGAGGGCAGGGAGGAGTGCTTCTCAAGGGGGATAACGTGAAAAACTCTTTTACCTCCCCACGAATGACCCCTTTATCATCTCGAAAAATATCTGCTTCTACTTCATCTCCCGGAGCCGTGCGCTCGAGAAAGATGGGGCCCTTTGTGCCTTCCGCAATGCCGTCCCCTTTAGGACCTAAATGACTGATTGTGAGTCGAACCCGAGACAATTTAGTTGGCGTATTTACGGAGTTTATCGACGATGATTCGAACAAATAACCTGTCGACGCAGGCACGGAAGCTCTTCTCAATCACGGGCCGGCTCTGACAATAAAAATTATAGGCTGGGCCATTTACTGTCATGTAGGCGTTTGCATGTGCCACCGTGCCCTGATTGGGGGTAACAAATGCAATATCGTTTCGATCGAAAGAAACTGAGTGGCGCTGTCCCCCATCCGGATTTTTGAAAACCAAAGTGGTTGCCATCACGCCATTTTCCTCATCGTAGTAAGCTAGTAAACCACTCCGTTTGCTGACGACTGCCTTTAAGACAGGAACTTGAGGTTTAGGTAGACTTGGATCCCATGGATCCATTTCCAAAAGTCCATAGAACAGGAGTTGATTCCATATTTCTTTGACCGTTTGATATCCATAATCGGAGAGGCTTGAGGGAACTGCTAGGGATTTTCCCGACCCAAAGACGAAAGAAGCTATGACTACGCCTAGCACTGCTTTTTTCACGGGGACCTCTAAGACTAAATGTTGGACTACTCCACTACTGGAGCGTTGATGGCTTCCCAATCTTTTTGAGAAACGAACTTAGTTAGTTTCATGCCATCAACTAAGGCTCTGAGAACATAACGGATCTGTGTCGTGCCGTTCTTGTTTTGTCTTTTCAGAGTAGCCTTCTGAATTTGAGCTTCAGGAACAGAGACCTTACTGCGAGTTTTAACATTGTAGAATTCTACACTCATTGGCATTTCTCCTTTCGTAAGTTCATATAGTACCTTCCCAGGCCCTGTCGAGCATAAATAAATGTTTTGAGAGTCTTGACTCGCCATGGTAAAGAGGTCCGATTGTGAAACAACTTGAAGCTATCGATATTATAGTCATCGTTCTTTATTTTTCAGGGGTTTTAGGGGTCGCTTGGTGGGCTTTCTTAAAAAATAACTCCAAACAAGAAAGCGAAGCTTACTTTTTAGCAGGAAGAGATTTGGGCTGGTTTGCTGTCGGAACTAGCCTTTTCATGTCTAATATTGGGAGCGAGCATTTGTTGGGGCTCTCAGGAACTGGGGCGGCCTCTGGTTTAGCGGTTGGACATTTTGAATGGCTGGCAGCTTTGATCTTACTTCTTTTGGGTTGGCTATTTGTTCCGTTTTATCTTCGAAGTGGTGTCTATACGATGCCGGAATTTCTAGGGCGTCGATACAATTCAGCTTGTCAGGGATATTTTACAGCGATTTCAATCATTGGATACGTCCTCACTAAAATCAGCGTTTCTCTCTATGCTGGCGGAATCATTATTCAGGAGATCACTGGAATTGATCTGTGGATGAGTGCTGGGGTGATTGTTATCGTTACTGGCCTTTATACGGTTATGGGAGGGCTTCGAGCGGTTGTTTACACAGACATGCTTCAGACGGGCGTGCTCTTGGTGGGCTCTTTTGCGTTAGTCTTTGCGGGGCTCAATGCAGTGGGGGGTTGGGATGCTTTGGTTTTAAAGGCACCAGAGGGTTTTTTCTCTATGTGGAAAGCTACTTCTCATCCGAGTTTTCCTTGGACCGGGATTGTATTTGGCGCCCCTATTTTGGGAATTTGGTATTGGTGTACTGATCAGTGCATTGTTCAAAGGACTTTATCTGCAAAAAATTTAGGACATGCCAGAGGGGGAACGATCCTTGCGGGCTATTTAAAAATTCTTCCCGTCTTTTTATTTATTTTACCCGGAATTATTGCTCGTGTTCTTTACACAGATATGGATCCGGGGACTTCGGATAAGGCACTTCCCCGATTAGTGATGCACCTTTTAAGTCCGGGGATAAAAGGCCTATTCTTCGCGGCCCTTCTAGCAGCTCTCATGGGTTCTCTCAGCGCAGTTTTCAATTCTTGCTCTACTTTGATTACTTGGGATGTATTTCGAAAATGGAAGCCTGATGCAAGTGAAGCAACTCTGGTATCTGTCGGACGATGGACGACGGGGTTTTTAGCTGTCCTAGGACTGCTTTGGATCCCCTTTATGAAATACATTTCCTCACAGCTCTATATTTATTTACAGAGCGTTCAGGGGTACATCGCTCCACCCATTGCAGCTTGCTTTCTCTTAGGGCTCTTTATTTCGAGAATTAACGGCACCGGTGCCATCACCTCGCTTTTGGTGGGATTTGTCCTGGGTTTCTTACGGTTGTGTTTGGAGTTGGTAAATGGGCCTCAGAAAGAGGGCTTAAGTGCTGGCTCGTTTTGGGAAACCTACGCCGAGATTAATTTTCTTCATTTTGCAGCAATTCTATTTGTGATTTGTTCGGTGATTCTGGTGGGGGTCAGTTTCTTAACTCCCGCTCCTACCGCCGCGCAAATTGAAGGTTTGACCTGGGCCCATCGGGGCAAAGGAAAAAGCGCGCAAGAATCTGAGTCAACAAAGGGCCATAGGCTCAATGAAGCACTCAGCATTGCACTCGTAGTGACAATGGCTATTTTGTGGTTTGTTTTCGGCTAAACGAAATTAATCGTTTTTCATTCCGTGGTGTGCGGAGCAATAAGGGATCAAAGCAATGTGCCGAGCTCTTTTAATCGCAGTTGCCAGCTTTCTTTGTTGAGCTGCGGACAAGCGAGTGATGCGAGCTGGATTAATCTTGCCTCGATCGGTAATGAATCGCTTTAAAAGATAAGCGTTTTTGTAATCAATAACTGTTTCACCTAAATCTGTCTTTTTACCAGATTTAAAGCGGTTCTCGGGAACTCCAGAATCTTTGCCTTCGCCTCTGGATTCACTGCCTTTTTTTGAAAATTCTCTTTCCATGTTAGATCTGCTCTCCCGTAGTTCTAGCAATACGATTTTTTACTTTTTTTCCATCTTTCTCAGCCAACTGATAGCCAATTCGGGTTGGTTCCCCTTTTTTGTCTACCAACATCACGTTGGAGTAATGAATCGCTCCTTCACGGGATTGGATTCCCCCTGGGGATCCAGGCTTTGCTTTTTCGTGGCGTTTTTGCATGTTGATGCCTTCCACCACTACTTTTGAATGCTTTTTGTTGATCTTAACAACTTTGCCGGTCTTTCCTTTATCTCGACCGACTTGAACTTGGACAAGATCGCCCTTTTTAATTCTGAACCGCATGAACTTCCTCACCTTTTGACGAAGCGGTTTTTTCCGAACGTCGCTTCAAAATTTCTCGTTTCAAACCTAATAGTCTGTCAGACAGGTTTTCATCTTTTTCCAACATGATGGCTCTTTCGAGGCCACCGCGAGCCTGAATGGTTCTAAGTGCCGAAGCTGAAAGCGTTAAAGTAACGCTTTTCTTAAGTTCAGCGACTTGCCATTTCTTTTTAACTAAGTTGGGTTGAAGGAAACGACGAGTTTTAATGTTTGAATGACTAACTCGGTTACCTTTTTCTCTTCTTTTGCCTGTCAATTCACAAATTCTGGACATGGGATCCCTCGTTGCACGCCGTTTGGCCGTGAAATACTCCTCACAAGTGGCAGAGGATGTAACCCAAGTCAGTGGGGTTGTAAACGCAAAAAAGACCCGTCTTAAAACGGGGGAAGTTTCCGGAAAACCAGGCCTCCGGCCAGTTTTGGGATAAAGAAAGTGGATTTTTGAGGCATGTATTTGTTCTCGTCCGCTACAGATGTGACATCGCTGACGGCTGGGGGAGCATGGAAAACGATCAAATCGACTTCATTTCTCAGGGACCAAGTAAACTCGAAGTCTTTTTCATATCGGATAAGTAATCCCCGATTAGAGTCTGTAACCCCACAGAATTCTTTTAAAAATCCTCGGTCTGACCAGGTCACTCCCAGCTTTGCAACGGACCGGCCGTGAGTTTCTTGCGACTGGACCCAATTCTTCGGAAACATAACAAAGAGTTTCCCCTGATAAAAAACCAAGAAACGCGGTTCTTTTTGATGGCTTACGACAAAATCCCGAGCCTTCTCCAAAGAAATGGGGGTAGTTTCATAATCCTTTTGAACCTGATTCCAATCCAAATGGGAGAGGCTTCCTTTTTTAAGGAGTCGGTGGGTGGGATAAATAACGAGGCCTGGATCAAAAACATTGGCAATACAAAAGGTGGTTTTGGAAGCGGGATGATCCCATTTTCCCTCAACGCCGACTTCTCGAGCATACATGAGGGCGCTTTCATAACGATGATGTCCATCGACAATATAAATGGGCTTTTCTTTGAAAAAGGTTTGAATCGAAGGAGCTGACCCAACCTCAATCTTCCAAACGGAATGGAGAACTCCATCTTCTCCTTGAGCCCTTAAGAAGGGTTTTTCAAACGACCAAGCTTCAAATTGAGTGGCTAAGAACCCCTCTTCATCTTTCACCATTCCAAAAATATGACTTAAGTTATGGCGAGTCTTTCGAAGAAGTTCCAATCTATCAGCCTTGTATTTTCCAAAAGTATTTTCGTGGGGCCGAATAATCCCCTTTGAAAAATCATGGAGCCCGACCGTGCAGAGAAGGGTGTCTCGTTGATGATTTTTGCCAAAGGCGATGAAATTTTGGCGATAGAGAAAATAACAAGACTGTGAAGTTTCATCGGTAATTCCTTTGGTGCGCCATTGATCTAAAGTAGATAGAGAATGAGAATAATCGTCGTTTTCTCTCTGAGAGAGATCAACATGTGCAAAATTATAGGGGCTCTTACTTTTATAATGAGCAGCCGCTTCTGAATCGAGGGTGTCGTACGGAGGAATGATCAAGTCATCAAGATTGAGACCTGATGATTTGTAATAGGTTCCTTTAAATCCTTCTATATGTGCCATTTTTTCTCCGTGACGAACACCCTGCGAATCAGATTAACACTTAATTTACTTCTTCAACACCGGGCTCGGTGCCTTCTCCACCGATGTATTGACCAATGAGAGCATAAATTTCTCCCACCGCCCCGATGTTGCTTTTTACGACGATGTAGATTGGCTTTTCTTGATCGCCTGCTCGATAGGTGATTTGCATTTTTCGAGGGTTTTCTTTGCTGTTAGCCAGTTCTGCAAGTTTCGCTTTTAATTTAGCAAAGCTTTCTTTTTGATTTAAGGTGATTTTGTAGCTCTTGGTTGTTTCAAGTCCTTCGACTGATCCGATTTGAGCACTCATTCCCTTAATTGCATCTTCAGACATCCAAGTTTTAATCCCAAAAACAGGTTCATCTGCGCTTCCCCAGCTAAAAGAAGCTCCTTTTTGTTTAAGGTCTTTTTTAATTTTGCGAATTTCTTCTAGGGAAGTACCCGGTTTTAAAGTGACGGTGTATTCCCATTGAACATTTTTATCTTCTTTTGTTTTTCCGATCTCATCCTCGGTGGCACGGGCCGACGCTGCAGGAACTTGAGCCGGTTTAACCGAATGACTGCCACCGCCCCGTTGGGCAAAGCTTGGTGAGGTTAAGAAAATTGCGATCAAACCAAATACAGAGACAGCTAGTTTCATGGGGTTCTCTCCTTAAGAAAGTGATTAAATGGAAATGCTAATTATATCCTGGTTTTTCAATGTGTTAGGGGTCGGTGTGTCATAATAAAACTAGGCCCCTTGGGTGTTCCCTTTGCAGCTTCGTAATTCTTGAGTTACAAAGCTTCCAATTTCAAACCGTGGAAAGTATTTGAGGAGTCCTTCATGGCTGTTTCTTTGGTTGCCTTAACTTTACTCGCAGTCGTTTTTCTCTATTTCAAATACAATCCGCTCGAACACAGCCGAAAATTCATGGTGAGAAGATTTGTGAACTGGTTCCCCATGGGGATGAGTTACGCCTTCTTGTACATGGCTCGATACAATTTAAATGTTTCAAAAAACGCCCTAGGTTCTCTCATGAACAAAGAAAGCTTCGGGCTCATTTTTGGAGCTGGGACGATCATCTATGGACTATCCTTTTTAATCAATGGTCCTCTGGTGGACAAAATCGGTGGAAAACGAGGAATCATTATTGCGACTCTCGGGTCTTCTATCGCGAATATTGCGATGGGCGTAGTGACCTATTTGTTGTTAAATCAACGCTGGCCCTTCGATCTGACGATCACTTTTGCAGTGCTTTATTCCGTTAACATGTTTTTTCAGAGCTACGGGGCCGTTTCCATTATCAAAGTCAAAGCCTACTGGTTTCATGTTCGGGAACGCGGAATCTTCGGGGCTATTTTTGGAACTCTTATTTCGTTTGGAGTTTATTTTGCGTTTGATTGGGGCCAAGCGATTGCGGATGCTTCACGAAGCCAAGTTACGAATCCGACTCCTTTTCAAATCGCCTTCCGTCAAATTTTTGCACTTGAGGGAAAACCGGGAGATGCCACTTGGTTGGTGTTTTTCATACCTGCCACGATTTTATTAGTTTGGACTTTGCTGGATGCTTGGCTCATTAAAGATACGCCCGCAAAAGCAAAGTTTGAAGATTTTGATACCCATGATGCTTCTTCAGGAGAAATGCACCATGAGTACACCATGACTGAAACCTTGAAGTTGGTATTTAAAAACCCCGTACTCATGATGATTGCGGTGGTCGAATTTACAACCGGAGTAATCCGAAATGGGGTGATGCAGTGGTACTTTATTTTCGCAAAGGAAGTTCCACAACCGGGTGCTGAAATGTTTCTTCACCATTGGGGACTTTTACTTTGTATTTCGGGAATCATTGGGGGCTTTGCCATTGGATATGCCTCAGATCACTTATTTCACTCTCGACGAAGCCCACCAGTAGCGATTGCGGGAGTGGGTATTTTTGTGTTGGCCGTGATTCTTCTCGCAACCCTTTATACTTCACCGGTAACCGTTGGGATTTGCGCTGTGGGGATTTCCTTGCTTTCCATTTCCATTCATTCATTGATGTCCGGAACGGCTGCTGCTGATTTCGGCGGGCGAAAGCTAACGGCAACGGCCTCTGGAATTACCGATGGGTTTGTTTATTTAGGAACTGGATTGCAGTCGGTTTCACTGGGGTATTTGACAAACCATAGCTGGCTTTTTTGGCCAGCATTCTTATTACCTTTTGCAGTGTTGAGCGTTTACATCGCCGTTAAGATGTGGGGACATCTTCCTGAGGCCACTCGAAAATATCTGTTGAGTGTTGAGAAGTTGACCGTCGAGCAAGTTCGAGTAAAGAAAACCTAAGTTATCGATCAAAAGCTAACAGCTTTTGTGGAATTTCTTTCTTGTCGGATTGAATGTCGGTAAACACCCTAAATTCAACACCCTCTCGAGTTACTTTGCTTTCTGGGATGTGTTGTTGGCTCACCTGAAAACCGACATCGGTTTGGCATCGATAAGACCGGTTATATTGAGATAGCTGATTCACTGTGATTTCGCAGGGAAGAATATTCTTTCCTTTTTTAAGCAAAGTTACTTCCATTCCAAAAGTATCTTGTTTGACGAAGTCGAACGGAATTTCAAAGCTTTGATCAACATCCTTTTCGCGAAGTTTTAGAGTTCGACCGTCCGGCAACTTAATTTCTAAACGAACTTCCGAACCTCCCTTCGATGAAACTGCACTTTCTCCGTGATGGAGAGCCTTTACGGTGACAAAAGTCCGAAAAGATTTTGAAGTGTCTGCTAGCGAACTGACTTGGAGTAAAAAGAAGTTAATTAAAAACAAGACGAAGCGGCCATTAAATGTCATGTGAGTCCTCCTGACAGCGACAACTTTATCTTAAGCTTGGAGTGTGCTCGTAAAATATGAAGAGCGTGAGTTTTTACTCACAATAGGCCGTGACTGATCCTGTGCAGTCCCAGAGTTCAGGGTAATACTCTTGACAGGTAATTTTGCTGTACTCAGCTCGAAATTTTCCTTCTGCAATTTCGCATAGACCTTCCCAGGTTTTAATTTCTTTTTTCAAATAGTAGTGAACTTTTCCCGCAGCTTCTTGTTCGGTATACCCAGAAGAGGTATTTGAAATCTCTTCTTGCCAAGGGAGTTCAATGGGATCGGCCCCCACCAGAGGAGCCAGTGCTAGAAAAATGATAAAGAGTTTTGATTTCATAATAAAAGAAGACTCAAGTTTAAGGATAACTGAGGATTTTTATTTGTAAACCGGTTCATTGTATAATGAGTAAAGTGAGCTCAACTTCAGCCATTAGAACAACTCAACTCGAGGTTCGTCTTTCAACTTCCTACCTCTACGATCCAGCAGATCATAGCAAGAAAGGGCTCCTCGTTCTTCATGGATTTTCGGATCATGCGAGGAGTGTTAAGAAGCGACTCTTAGGGAGTGAACCCGTTAACGGCTTCCATGTTTTTGTCCCCAATGGTCTTTTTCCGAGTCCCACAAAAAGAGAAAGTGAATTTCGAGAGGGCTATGCTTGGTATTTTCGAGATCCCAGTTCTGGAAAACAAATGACTTCTCCTGAGTTTGCGGCCCAATCTCTCATTAAGTTGATCCAGCAAGTGGGGCTTGGCCATTTGGAGTGGACTGTTCTTGGATTTTCCCAAGGGGGATTCTTTGCACCCTTTCTGGTGAGGGCAGGGCTTCTTTGCCAGAGGATTATTGGAGTAGGAGCTGCGTTTCGTCCGGAAGCTTACGAAGGAATTTCGAATGTTCAGGTCTTTGGAGTTCACGGAGAGAAAGATCTAATTGTACCTTTTGAGCAGGCCAAAACGAGTTTCAATTCTCTGAAAGACAAAGGACTGGGAAGAGATTTTTATGCGATTCCCGAACTGGCACATACGATGAATGATTCGGGTCGAAAAATTATCCGGGATTTATTAAATTCCAAGTAAAAAGCCCCAGGTTAAATACGGACAAGGCGAGAAGACTATAGAGGGTTAGTTTCATCCCCATCACTCGTGGCTTAAAGTGTTCCCCGCCTCCTAAAAATGCATAAGCGTGAAAAGCTCTGCCTAAGAAAATTAAAATCGCAAATCCCATCACTGCAAGGGGATGAGCGTGATTCAACTCGCTTGCTCCCAACAAAATAAGACTGAGGGGAACGTATTCAATGAAATTACCGTGGGCTCGAATGGCTCTGGCTAGCTCATCTATTCCCCCATCTCCGAGTGAGACCTTATGCTTTCTTCGATTTTTTATAACTTGAAAGGCAAGCCAAACGCACATCAAGCCCATGAGGGACGATAAAACAAGAGTGATTGTTGGCACGGGGATCTCCCTATTTTGTTCTTCCAAATAATACACTAAAACCCATTCAGTTTTGGGGGGAATGAACAAACAAAAGAAAACTTAACTAGAAAAAATTTTGGATCTCTCCCGGAGATAGCTAAAATTGGAATAATCAAAGGGGGGAATTTGTTTCGAATAGGTCTGATTTTCGTCTTAGGAATAGCTGCATGTAGTCAGCTCCCTACTGTCTCCCAGCAACAAACAAGCTTTGTCGCTTTTGGAGATTCTGGATTTGGTAATGAAAACCAGAGAAAGTTGGCGAAAGGCATCGCTTCTTTTTGCCGGAAGGACAGTTGTGATTTTGTAGCTCTTTTAGGGGATAATTTTTATCCTAGCGGCGTGGAATCTGTCTTGGACCCAAAATGGCAGAGCCACTTTGAAGTTCCTTTTTCTGAGGTTGAGCTCCCTTTCTATGCCGTACTAGGGAATCACGATTACGGGGGTAATATCCAATCTCAATTGGATTACTCTAAAAAATCAAAAAAATGGAAAATGCCCGAGAGCTATTATGTTTTTACAAAAGGAGCAGTGGATTTCTTTGCCATCGACACTCAAAATTTCGATTCCAAACAAAAAAACTGGCTTGAGGAAAAACTTGAAACGAGTTCGGGGCGATGGAAAGTGGTTTACGGCCACCATCCAGTTTTTTCCTACGGAACCCATGGAGATTCCGCTGAGTTAAAAGTAAAACTCCTGCCAATTTTAAAGAACCAAGTCGATTTTTACATTTCTGGGCACGATCATGATTTGCAGTATTTATTGGACGAGGGTCGCCCCCAATTCATTGTGAGCGGAGCCGCAGGTCAGCCAAGGGTATCCAAACGCGGAGAAAAAAGTATTTTTTCCGCCCACGATGTTGGCTTTGCTCATTTTCATTTTACGCCAGCAGAAGCAGTAGTTAGTTTTATAAAGGCAAATGGTGAAAAGATTTTTGAGAAAAGGGTATTAAAAAATTAGATAAATAGTTTCAAATGTTTGGCTAAGTTCTTTTTCTTGTGACGAAGGTCTTTCTTGGAGATAATGGACCCATGGGGAAAAGGTCTTTTCTGTTTGTTTTGGTTTTTGGATGGGCTTGGGTTGGGTTCGTCTTTGGCGAGGAAGGGGGGGCTTCTTGGTCTCCCAAATTTGAAGTTTATGAAACCAACAAACTCTACAGAAAAGTTTATCAGGCTAAAGTAGAGAGTCAGTGGGGGTGGACTGCAAACAGTGGGGGAAGAAAAAGTGTGGCTTGGGTGGTTAAAGTAATAAGCCCCGCTTTTAAGAAGTATAAAGCTGCGGTCGCAAAGTCCCCCGGCACCCTTGCTAACTTAAGAGACGATGTCCTAGAGCTTAAATACTTCCAAATGACTGAGAGTGTGCAATTATTGGGAACAGCAGTGAGGGCTGTTCTTCTGAGAGGATTTTTTTAAATCCAGTTCCCGGCAATAATTCCAAACTGATACCACTAGGGATGTCCTGTGTTGCTGAGGGCGAAGAAGTATTTTTTACGGTTTCATTTCCGGCAGATGTTGAACTAGAAAATTCGACCATTTACGAAGTGGAGGGAAAAGGAGAGCCTTGGCGAACCTACAAGCTCTTGAAAAGAAGCAGTGAGAAGGCGAGCCTGGGGACTCTCGTATTTTCATTTCAAAAGAAAAAGTACTCTTTTCAAATAGAATATCTTCCCCTTGAGAATTCACTTAAGAAAGATAAGAAAAACTATCGAAATTTTTGGGGAGCAGTGGGTTTGGGGAATTTTAAAACCCAAGGAACTGCTTCAGATGCGACCGACTCGAAAATAGTTTTTACGGCAAAGCTTCCTTTTTACCCGGTGTTGGGGGACTTTGGAGTGGGGGCACTTATCGACTGGAGTCTACCGACTCAAAAAAAAGATGCCAGCATTTCCTACTCCCAACTAGAAGCTTACGCTTTGAGAGATTTGAGTTCTTTAACTAATCTTAAACTTCGGCCCAAATTAGGGTACGTCAGGCTTAATTTTGAGAATGATGCGACTGTGACCGGCCGGGAGAATTTGTACCAGATACAGAGTTCATAATTAGTTGGCAAGAAGCATGTTGACCTCCCTAGCCAGCGGGGCTGGCGGTAAATAATCGAGTGAGGAGTGCGGCTTCTTGGTGT
>Ga0214923_10004200_pt1 | contig 17583 bp, 15 predicted proteins | sample LL1510_MetaG_FD_177993 | JGI IMG/M metagenome (GOLD analysis project Ga0214923, IMG submission 177993) | Freshwater microbial communities from Lake Lanier, Atlanta, Georgia, United States - LL-1510 | ecosystem: Environmental > Aquatic > Freshwater > Lake | place: USA: Georgia | collected... | reverse complement strand
CAGAAATAAAATTATGTGGAGAAGTAAATGTGATTGTGTTGCTTGTAATGCTATTGATTCCAGAGATATTTCGATTTACATTTGATTTTTTTGCAGAAGTAACTTGTGATAAATCACCTTTGCCACCAGAAGGCATTACAACTCTTGCAGAATATTCTTTTGTCGTTATACCATCGGAAATTAAACAATATAATTTTTCGTTTGCGTTTGATCCAACTCTATACCCATCAATCACAGTGGATGGGGGAGAATCTAAATTAGTTTCTCCATAAAGATAAAGGTAAGAGGATATACCTACAGAAATAGTTTTAGAAACATCAACCGAAGAAAACTCCGTAGTTAATGTTGTTTTATTAATTTCTTGCGGAGGAATAATATGAGTAATATATCCAACGTTATCTTGGGAGAAAGCAGAATCTCTAAATCCAACAGACCGAAGAGATCTTGCACCAAAGTTTGAATTAGAGTTTGTGATGGACATATCTCCACCACTTTCTACTAAGAAATGATCAGCAAATCCAATAGCAAATACAGAAACTACCTGAATAAAGGAATTATTTGATGCTTTAATATGATAGTTTCGATAATTTGGTTTAAAAACTGCTCTCGAATTTTTGTGTAAATTGGTCTGACCATCGCCAGCATCTAAATAAATTCCATTATCATATATTGTGAATGCGTTTTCATCTTTTTGAAGACCAATTCCAGTAAATTGTGCAACGACCATGCTCTTAAATCCGGATACTTTACTTCCGTCAGCATGAAGTCCACACATTCCATAAACAGATCTTAAAGAAATGTTGAAAATATATGGAGATGCTGAAGTTACGGTATCTGTCGAAAGATCAACAATAGCATTTGTTAATGACGGTAAAGGGTTTGCAGGAGTATTTTGTACATTATATGTAAACTCTTTAGTTCCACCAATATAACTTGTAATTCCACTTACAACATATTGCCCATTATAATCAGAATTGACATTACTAATTGAAAATGGAGTATCTACATCCAATCCAGAGAGTGGTGTAGTTAGAGTAACTGTAATGACAGAGTTTGCTCCAGCTAATGTGCCGTTTCCAGAGCGAATACTTGAAACACCTACAAATCCTGCAGTTGGTCCAACAATACGAAACTCATCAACATTTGTTTCAAAATCAAATCCACCAGCAGGATAATCTGGTTCTACTGGCCTTCCTGATGGGGTATCATAAAAATCACCAACTTTTTGATAATACATATCAAGGTCAGTAAATTCAAAATTTAATCCTTCGGGATAAAACTCATCTTTTATTGATACTTTATTTGCACCATCAACAAATTCAAATGCGGTTAATTTGTGATGAGAAAAATTAGGAACAAATAAATCTGAAAGATAATTCTTGTAGCAATTACTGTTAGGGTCTGCATCAAAAATACTGAATTGCCACAAATATGAAGTTCCAGTTACTCTAAAAACTGCAGATCTTTCGATATTATCATTTTCGGGGTCGGGCACATACTTTGGCTTGATTTTTGTTTTGCGAAGATCTAATCCAACAAGTGAAGTACCTCTTGGAAGTATCACACCACCACGAATACTATTCAATTTGTAAAGATCATTAAATGGATCTTCCAAATTTAAATTTGATGTACTAGTTAATGGTGCCAGAGTTAAGTTGGATTGCCCATCTCTAGTATAATACCTAACTTGCCCCGCATTATCATAAGGCACCCATCCTGGACGGTTATCAACAATATGATCTCCGGGATAAAGAAGAATTGTAGTTTTGCTGAATAAATCGTTATTAATTCCCGCTTGATATGAAAAACGAGCTGCTTCCAGTAAGGCTCTTTGAATAGTTTTAAATGGTCTTGTTAGTGAATTTCCTCTATTTTCATATGAATCTGTTGAGTCAATATCACTAGGGCTTACATACAGAATATTTCCCTTCGTATTCTTTAAAAAATTATCTAGACGACTTAAAGGCATTTTATTAGTTCTTATAGTTTCCGTTAATGATTATTTATCATACGAAAAAACTTCTTCTAGTTTCTTTTTTTATTTCCCCAAGTATCTGTTTGAGAGTGGCAATTTGGACACAAAAATCTTAAATTTTCTATTCTATTATCGTTATTAATCCCATTAATATGATCTAGTTGCAGAGATATTGGTTTGTGATTCCACTCTTTTATTTCACAATTAAAACACTTATACTCAAAAAGATTTTGTGATATAATTCTTTTTTTTAAATCAGTATTTCTAAATCCAGATGCTTCACAAAATACTTCTTCATCAAGTTTTCTTTTGGTCTTTCCTTTGAAAATTTTTATGAATGTATAGTCATCTATATTAATTCCCCTTCTAGTTAAAGCATCTTTAATATACCTGTACGTCCTTCCACTTTTATTCGTATAACCTAATTTAGAGCATAAATCCCACATACTAGTAGAATTTTGAAGATGCTCTACTAACTCTTCATTTGTTTTTGATTTTAGGATATATTCCTTCATAGTTTTGAGGTTAGACACACTACTTATTTAGTGATAGTGTGTCTTACGCAAATCCTTCACACGGACTCTTATATTTTACCACGTCTTTTCTTTCCACGTCAACCTTTTTTCCAACTCTTTATCAAAGATCATTAGGTATCTATGTTTTCTGGCGCGACTTCTCCATTCACCTTGTTGACCTTTGACAGAACCCCTTGAATGTTTGGTTCCGTCAGCATAATAAAAATCTTTTTTAGGATCTGTTAACCCATAATACTTGAAATTACAAGCGCGGTAGATAATTCCGTTGTGGCGAGTAGAATCAGCGTAGCTAAGAATAGCAGAAACATTTGCATCTTTTTTAAACCTCCGTATGCAACGACTTAAAAACCAAGATGTGATATTATATTCTTCTTTTTGTATATCTGGGTGTATGCAGAGTCTTGATAATTCGTATATTCCTTGTTGTTGATTTCTTTCTAATCCAAAAGCACCTACTGCAATTTCTGGAACTGGGAGAATACTAAAAATGCAAGCACCAAGGCACCCGCCAAGATTAAGAGGGCATTGGAATGTGGATCTAAAAAGTCCATAATTGAAGCCTGATTTAAAATCTTTAGATTCATCCTTTAGATAATGATGGGTATAAAGAAGATTTTTGATTTCTTCTTTACACACCTTATCTATATAAAAATCAGACTTCATTAAGCAATTCTACTCACTTTATTTTGATTTTATAACAATCAAAGAAAATTTTCTGAAATAACAATAAATTTTTAAATACAATTTAGCGATCTATTTGTGAGAGTAAAGGCATATGAATTGTGATAGCAACTCAAGCCCCCGATCTGATTTGAACAGACGACCGATGGTTTACAAAACCATTGCTCTACCACTGAGCTACAGAGGCAATACCACACTATATATGTGGCATGGGGCGAGGGGGACTTGAACCCCCACAGGATTACTCCCAACAGATTTTAAGTCTGGTGTGTCTACCACTTCCACCACCGCCCCAGAAAAAATTAAAGGGGGGAATATAAAAGAGTTTGCTCGTCAAGTGTGCTACGAACGAAGTTTAGCACATTCATGAATTCTTCTACGGTTTCACAGACCACTTCTTTTTCTGTCCCCTCATTGGAATAGAGGTAAATGGTCCTCTTTATGGGATCGACAACACATTTTGTCAGGTAACCGTCTTTCATTGGGGCATTTCGGTTGGCATATCTAGAATAGCATGGTCAGGATGGATTGTCAAGATGATTTCTCACCATTTTTTGAATTAGATTTTTCACGTAATTATGCTCAAAATTAAATGAGTATCCATCGTTTCCTCCAGGATAATCTTCATGAGACTCTCCTTGATACTCAACAATTAAATCGTCATCAAGTCTACGTGCAATGATGTGATAATCCGCATTGATTGGACCTCCTGCATTATTTCTGACGATAATTTGTTTCCCCCAAAGGATTTCTTTTACAAACAATTCTTGCCAGCATCCAATTGGAGTCAAATTAATTGTCATATCTTCAGGATTTACAAGACCATCCCAAAAACTTGGAAGGTCAATAACTCCATTCGAAGGAACTTTACCCCTACAATAAACTGCAATCTCAGGTCCTTCAATACAAACGTGGCGAAGTCTCCATCCAGGTTTATTAGGATGATGCATATCAAACGGGTTATTTTTTTTATTTGAAAGAACATGTGCTCCACCATTTGATGAAACATTGCCGGTCACATTTACACTTCCAACACCATTAATTTCAGTATTAATTTGAAGATTGTCAATCTGAGCATTTCCATGCAACCAAGGTTGACAAATTTCATCATAAAATCCTTCATTTTGGATATTCTTTACAATATAATCATAACGAGTTGATAATCTTCCTTGAGTTTCAGCATCGCTACAATTTGCTCCAGCAATTTGTCTGGGTTCTAATGAAAAATCTGCCATAATTTACCTCTGAGTGTCGTAATCCCAACCAACAATTGAATATTCTTCTGAATTTCCGGGGTAATCTGCAGGAGTTTCCCCTTCATATTCCACAATTAATTTTTCTCCATCTTTTCTTTCACCATAAACATGATAGAAACAATGTATTTCTTCAGATTCATATGACTCTAAGTATATCACATTGTTGTGAATTGACGCAACATATATGTCTTGAGGTCCACCAATTGGAGTAACTGAAACTGTAATTGATTCTTTATCAACCAATTCTTTCCAATACTCGGGCAAGATTATTTTATGATCATTAACTAATCGTCCGCGATAATAAACATCATTTGAAGGTCCTTCTAAACAAGTATGTCTCAATCTCCATCCATCTTTTGTTGGGTGAGAAATGTCAAAATTCTTTTTAAGTGATAAGCGATGCCCACCACATTGAGATTTTACATCACCCTGAGCAACAATATCAGCTCCAGCATGAATTGTTTTATTTACTTCTAAATTATCAAAAATTACTGCATCACCAATTACTGCAAGAGAATACGGAGAATTATTTACTCCGCAAAGATTTCCGCTAGTTGATGGAGTTGGTGAATCTGAATTTGACAATGGAGCAACCATTAAAGAAGCACCAACTTGTGGATAATTTCCATTAGAACCAATCAAAATTGGACCTTGAAGATCTGCAGCTCCACGTATTCCAACTAAAATTTTTTCTTCGTTTTCCCCTAAATGAAGTTGATTACCACAACTTACACTATCAAATCCAAATGGCATTATTACCTCCTACTTTGTCATATTTTGAGTTATACCATTAACTGGTGGTTTTTTTGAAGATGAATTAGAAAATGCTTTGCACATTCCAACACCCATTTCCATTACATTTGCAATCTTTAATACACTATTTCCAGATGAAACTAATTTTAGCATTCTTTTTGCATCAATGTCAACTGTGGGAGCGTGAATTGATACCTTTTCTGTGCCTTTAATATGCACAGAACCATTTGCATTATCAGATGCTCCATGTCCAGCTTCAATATGAATATTTCTTGCCTTTAATAACAAATCTCCATTGTCAACGGTAATCGCAACGTTTCCATTTTCGGCAACCATAAAAATTGCATTACTTCCTTCTGGAGTTTTTGCACCTGCTTTACATTGCCAAGTTCCTGGACTACTAAAAAGAGTCCATCCAGATCCCTCAGGACCACGATTCACATCAAATGAAAAATAATGAAGTGGATCATATCCAGATGTTAGTTTATAAGAGCTAAAAACTGTTTCATCATCCCAATATCTACCAGATTCGATAATTCGATCTGCATTAGAATCAAATTGAGCCCACTCTGAATGATAATCTGCCATTATACTTTACCAACACAATCAATTACACTAATCAATTTTCCTTGATTATACGCATATTTTGGATTATATGCATTATTTCTTAAATCTTCTTCCGAAACGTATTCACTACTCATAATTGGGAAAATATCAGCATTAACTCCAGTATTTGATTCTATGTATAATTTTGGTCTTTCTGGAGCACAGATACCCCTATTTAGAATCTTAACATTAATTAATCTTCCATATGGATCATATTCTGGTTTGAAAACTGCACCAACATCTGGATCACATTTTATCTCATCATCAAAGGAATAATTAATTCCAGTATCTTTAATAATAATTCCGCTAACTCGGGTGCAAACTTTATAAGTTTTTGATTCTTCTGGAGCTTCTTCTGGGGATGTAGACCCAATTCCTATACGTCTTTTGGATGGAGTTGTAGATCCAATGCCGCAAGGAACTCTAATTGTAGCACCTGTTGGAAAATAATATTGATTATCAGTTTTTTTATAGTCTGTGGTCAATCCGATAATTAACTCAGAAATTTTTGGAATAATAATTGTTGCCCCTGGAGGAAGATTTACTGTAATTCCGCAAGGAACAGAAATTGGAATATTATAATGCTCTGTGGTTACACCACAATTTGGAGTTAAGGATGGCAATTCCTTGGTAGTCGAAATTCCAGATATAATTTCATCAATAAATAAATCCTCAAATCCAAAAGTATTTGTTGTAATTCCAGTAGATCCTTTACCCAAAAGAATAAGAGATTTAGCACCAGATCCAATACCAATAACAGTATCTCCTTCTGATCCCATGCTTCCATCTGGAGACGGTAAGTATCCTTTTCCACCATCAATAACTTTGATTTCTAAAAGTTTTCCACATTTAGTATAACCTTTTAATTCTGAATTTGGCCCTGGAGGCCCTGGGGGTGGAGGTGGTGGGTTTGGATTTGGATCTGGTCCAACAATTGCAACTGCTTTAGCACCAGATCCATTTCCACAAGCATCATCAAAATAAATGAATGGATTGCTATAATAATCAATTCCACGATTAATAAGATCAACTGCTAGAATTTCTCCCGATGGAGAAACAATTGCATTTGCAATAGCACCATCTCCGCCACCGCCAAAAATCTTAACTAAAGGTGGTCCGCAGTTTGTAAGACCAGTATCACAACCACCAATACTTTGATTATTTGCTCCATAATTATTAAATAAACTATTTTGTTTTGCTAAGTTTGTAAGAGATGATGTTGGATAGTTTCCAACTTTACTTACAGCATTTGCAAATCCGGCAGAAGATTCTGGTTTAGGACCATCTAACCAAGACCATTTATTAATATCTGGACACTTATCTTTTTGCTCGCAGGAAAAAAAACTTGTTAGAGATGATATAAAATTTGCTGCAGCATCAATGCTAAGTAAAATAGATCCAGCTCCTGATAATAAAGAATTTATTCCAGACAAAACTGTAGATAATATATTTTGTATTGGACCTAATATAGAATCTAAAAGAGCGGCAATCATATTATCAATTAGACAGGAAGCCGCTGACAATAATCTGTCTAGCATTTTAGTCAAAAAGTTTTTGACCAAATCAAAAAGACCAGAAATAATATTATTAAAAGCACAAGAAATTAAATTGACTGCCTTTTCTTGCTCCTCCCCAATTTTATTTTGTTTTTTAATGCCAAGAAATGCTGTAGCATCTTTTATTCCTGCATTCAGTTTGTCAAGAATATAAGATCTAACTCCGTTTAAAATGTCCTTCAGATATCCAGAAATAATTCTCGCAACATTCGTAATTTGCGATGATATTTTAGAAATTTCATTTGTAACGGGGTTTACATACGCATCAAAATATTTTCTAATCGACCGCATAAATTTTACTAAATTTTTAATTGCAGTCTGAATTCCAGATCCTTGTTTTTTGTTATCTTTACATGCATTTGCTGTTGTAAATTCTTTATTATCTTCTTGTTGTGCTTCCTGATGATTTGTTTTTTGATCTGCTGTAGCTCTAGAAGATTCTTGACTTTCAGAATCTGTGGTTGATGGAGATGTTACAGGAATTGATGCGGAAGATTGGCCACCAGCCGAACCAGTCGGTATAGTTTGGTTTGGATTTGGAGTCCTAGTATTTTCTATACTCTTAGAATCTTTTAAACTGTGATTTGGAGTTCTTTTTAAACTTGAAGTATATCCAGAAAAAGGTTTAAATCCAACAGAAGGAATTGTTTTTGATAGTGGAGTTTGTGTCGAATTGCCCAACAACCCGATGATGACGGGTTGCTGCCCATTATCACCATCTAAAAAGAATCCAAAAACAAATTCTCCTCCAGCAAATCTTGGGCTTACTGCATTTGCACCAGATCCACCGCCAGCAGTGGTTGGCAGCATGACAAGAGCCCAAGGAAGATCTTCGTCGGACAAAAGATTTACATTCGAAGTATGATACCCCAAAATTCTAACTTTAACTCGATCTTTGAATCCTGGAAGATTTGATGAATTATTTTGTGGTAAAGTTGGTATATTTCCTTTCCAAACTTTAGCATCGGGAATTTGACCGATCCACCAAATAAATCCGTCTCTTCCTATGAAGTTTTTAGATAACAGTCCAGAATCAAGCATTAGTTTTCGTAAATCCTACATTCCAAAGCTTCGGGATGAGCATCACAAAATAACTCAAATTTTGTTGGATCATGAATTTCATTTGGATGATTTTCTTGATACTGAAGAAGATCATCTAATTCACATTCTAGATAACGACGACGTTGACTACTAATGCCCGCATCGTATAAATCAATTTTATTTTTATCAATATGGGATTGTATATTTTCCATAAAAGGAGCATATGCTATCTACTATTTAATCATTTTTTTCCTACAGAATCTCTGACCAAATTCAAATATGTATAGTGATATTTTCTATCAACTTTTTGATTTACTTCAGAAATTAAATAGTTACCACTCAATTCAGAATTAATTTGATTCTCTTGAGTATTATTAGACGATGGGTTTGCAAATTCACAGTAAATCATATCTCCTGCATGAAGAGTAAAATCTCCTGGCACCGTAATTGAAATTTGATTTGAAAACAACTGATTAAATCTTGAAATTGATTGATAAAGAGTGAGATCTTTTTTATCATTCATTGTTGTAGGTTGAGACTTCCAAGATTCTAATTGTTTTTCAGCACTTGTTCCAGATGGAAGATTTCCATTATCTTTCACCACACACATCAATCTGCATGGCTTGTCTGGATTAAGAAATTGCTGATCAATAAAATCTAATTTTTTCCCTGCAGTATTGGCTTTCTTTGTTTGTGGTGATGCTGTAGATACTTGTGGTTGATCACTATCTGCACTTCTTTCTGCTGCTTGTTTCCCAACTTCTTGCACCGAATTAATTATTGCATCAACTTTGAAGGTATATGGATCAAAATATAGTATTCTTGTATTATATGTGCCCATTTGCATTTTATTTTGCACATTTATATTTTGATTAATTGAATATTGAAGTATTCTGCCAATTGTTTTATCTGGATTTTCTTTTGTTTTTTCTGGCGGAGTATTTGTATGTCTAAATTTTGCCTTTACTGGTTGCTCTAATAGTTTATCAACAGATTTATACTTATATCCTTCTGTAGTTTGATAGAAAAAATATCCGGCACATGATCCGCTTTTACCTTCAGGGATTGATTTTGAAGATAACCAATCTAGCACCCACAAAGGTTTGCGATCATTTCCAATAAAATTATATACATTTTCAGTATCTTCGATATCAAAATCAGATTCCTTGAGACCAAATATATTTGGATCTTTCAATATTTTTTTAATTGATTCTGAAATTTTTCCATCATATCTTTTAACACATCGAGTTTGCTCATTTGAAAGAAATTCTTTTGATACTAATTGCATATCAAAAGATACTTTCTGAGTGGTAACATCTCCAGATTCAACGGTGTTTGTATACAAAATGTGTTTTAGTTTTTGACCACTTGAATCTTCAAGAATAATATCAACTTTTTCCCCACCCCGAATTGGCAATCCAGACAAAATATTGGTTTGCTTTCCATTTATAATTCCTGCACCAGAGTCAATTAATGAAACTTGCATGGTAACAAAAGAAGCCAAAATACTCTCATAATAATTGGCAATAGCGACTGCACCAGAAATATCTGTATCATTGATTGTGAATCGAATGAATTTAGATTCTTTAGATGAAATTAAATCTGGGTTTGACATTATTAATTTGTAGCTACAATATCTAAGATTTGTTTATCTATATTATTTACACCAGAAGATTGAGAGGTAATAATTTGTGAGGTGCTTTGAGATTGATTCATTGGCACATAAACAATATCCCTTATGACTTGCAACTTATTTCTATCATATGATGCTCTTCTTGAAATAGCAGAGTATGAGTTTGCAGAAATAGATGATGGTTTTGTTTGAGCAATTGATGCATCGGCAGAGGCTGATTGCGTTGGTTTTATAGATTTTGTTTCTCCACCCTGCTTGATTAATCCATATTTTTGTGAATTTTTGAGAATATCTTCAGCAAACCCAAATCTATTTCCTTCTTCACTATAACCCTCATAATTTTTTATAAAGATTTTATGATCCTCTTTACTATTTCCTTTCATCATCTTTAGTCCAGCATTATATGTTTGACCTTCAACTACAGTATATTCCAATTGAGAATAAAAATCTCCAGGATTTTTATTACTTTTTTTCGCCCAATCCAAATATCCTAACCACCTAGCTCCAGAAGCAGCATCTATTCTCCATTGAGCTAATCCAAACGCTTTTCCATTATCACCCTTAGCAGCTGGATCTAATTGCGACTCCTGTAGTAAATTACCAACCATATATGCAGCACCACTATCAGAAAAACCTTTACTCTTGTAAAATTTTATTGCTGCTTTAATTTTTTCATCTTTTCCCGCAGGAACATTCATAGGAGTTACATTGCCAGTTTGTGAGTCTTTTTGTACGTCTTTTTCTTTCGCTGCTTTTTGGGATTCTTGTTTTGACCTCAACATCGTAATTTTAATCAATTCAGTTAAAGGACTTATACTTTTATAAATTTCATTTCCTAAGTATTGAGTAATCCAATTGGAAAGAAAAATAGGAAAAGCTTTACCTGCAATTTTTTGCACCAAGTTGCCCAACCCTGGCATCGTTTTATTCAAAAATTTATAAATGCTAAAAGAAAGTGGATTTCCAAGAAGATTTCCAATACCTGCAGCGATTGCATTTGCATTTGCTTTTGTAAATGATTGCCCTAAAGATAAATTAATACCAAGTGCTGCAAATGCACCAATATAAGGCACACTGGATAAAAGATTACTAATGTTAACAAATGATTTAGTAATTGTATTTCCAACCAAATCTACAATTTGTTTTTGTGGATTAACACTAGCAATTGTTTGTGTCGAAACATTTGTCTGTTGTATAGCCTTTTGTGCCAATCCAACATTTCTTGAAGGAGATGGTTTTGATACTGTTTTTCTTCCACTAAAGAAATTACCAATTGCACCAATAACTCCTCCCAAAAAATATTTTTTTCTTTTTGGTTTTTGATCTGTAAATGAAGAAACTGCATCATATAAAGATCCGCCAACGATATCTCCAAGCAAACCACCAAGAGTTGCGCCAACAATAGCACCAAGTCCAAATGTGGCGCCACCTGCAACAGCAGCTCCTAAAGCAGCACCTAAAGTTGATCCAACTGCTTTGGCTGCTGCTCTGCCTGGTTTTTCTCTAAGTATGAAAACGTTATATAAAAAATCAATCAACCCACCTATAATTGGAATTCTGCTAAAAACTTTTCCAGTTGCTCTAACAACACCTCTTCCAAATATATTTCTTGCACCACGAAGAGACATTGCTCCGACATTTCGTGCTCCTCTTTGAAGAGCATTTCTTTGCATATTTCTTGGAAGATTTTCAATTGCATCTTGACCAAACTTGCGAATAAAGGCATTCCTTCCAAATCTTTGATAATATCTACGTTGAGCACCTTTTGATACTTTTCCTGAATCAGCAGAAAACGCTTTTCCAGGTCTCTCAAATAAATCCAATCCATCAGAAACAGCAGAAAAAATATCCCCGATAACAATCGCTGCCATCAAAGCATTTACAATACTGAACTTCTTATCAAGTTCATTAATTGCTACAAAAAGATCTTTTTCATTCTTATCAATCTGAGCACCAGTAATAGCACCCAACATTTTAGTGCCGGCAAGAGTTACATTATAAAGTGCAGATCCTAAAGCATCAGTTGCTGGTTTTAAAAATTTATTAATCTCCTCCAATTTTTTTATAAAATTAGAAACTCCAATTATAATTTTAGGAATATATTCAAAAAATCTATTAATTAACCACCCAAAAAATATCATTACGATTGCATTTTTAATTCGATCAAAAAAACTAGCAAAAGGAAGATTTATCTTTGGAAATTTAATTGGAGATTTATCTTTTCTTTTTTCTAAAATATCCTCCTCCGATTTTTTTTCTTTTTTATCTTCTAATAATTTTTCTTCTTTATTATTATTTTTAAAGTTTTTGTATCGTGCATTCAAATAATTACCAATATTAATTAGAGTATCATAAATTGAAACTAGTTTTTCAGAAGAATTTGATTCTTCAGGTTTATCCACCATAAGATTCTTTTTAGAAAGAGATCCTAAGTTTGAAACCTTCACCATCGAAGACGATACTTTGATTGATGAAGATTTTGCTGGTGATAATAGTTTTTGAGTAGATATTGCCATTTACTTATCCACCAATTCCTCTTCGGGCAGCTGCCATTTGAGTTTGAGCTGCATTTGGATTTCTTGCTGATCCAGGTGGTACTTCATTACTAGCTCCCTTTGCACCACCAGATGAAGTCGGAACGGATGTAACACGATCAATTGTTGGAAGAATGTCCAATCCTCTACCAACAGGTTGTGTAATATATTGAAGATATGCAGAAGCTAATCTTCTATCTTCTTCAGAAGAAAAGTTTAACATCGCTGGAGGAGAAGATTTAGTTGTATCTTCTGGACTAGATGCAACAGCAGAAGAATCATCAGAAGTAGAAACTGCCTTTCCTGCAGTGATATAGTTTATAAATTTTTCATGAAATGATGGATTTGCATCAATGTGTAAGTGTTGCCCGGCGGCACCGGGTGGACTTACACTTCCAGTATATCCTTGCACACCTAGAGACTTACCCGCTTTAATTTTTTGTCCTGTAGAAACTTTAAGTTTGTTGAAATGAGCAAATAATCCAAGAAGTTTACCGCTTTCATCAATCAACTCTACGGAATTTCCATACCCATCATTTTTATTACCAGCATACTTAACTACGGCATCAACTGGAGTTGGAACATCTACATCATAATTATTTGGATTGTCTTTAGAATATAAAACATAATCTTTTGTAAGACCATAAGTTCTTTTAGAATCTTGCGTTCCATGATGAGGTTTAAGTTGAGAAAAACTAACTTGTCCAGAAAGTCTGACCCTGCCGCCTCCGCTAGAATCAATCGCTAATCCGCCACCGGCAAAAGCACGTCTTCCAGAAGACATTGTTGGTTGATTTGTACCACCACCAAGTTTATTCAATGCCTCATAAAAATCAACTCCCCAAGTATCTACTGCACTTTTAGAAGATATAAATTCGCCCTTTGTAACTTTTGCATCGATTTGATCCTTGCCTACTGGACCTTCACTAATCAACCCAGGATTTAAAACTTTAGCACCTCCAGAATATTCTGGTATTCGAATTGCACCGCCGCCATAATATTCTGGAGATGCTAAAGTTTGTGGTATTTGAGTTGCACCGCTGACGCCAGGAGCTCCTGGAGATGAAGAAGTTTCTTCGGCAGACGCTTGATTAAAGGTAAATATACTTTCCGTAGCAGCTGCAAGCCCAAGTCCAATTGACGCAGCTGCTGCGCCCCTTCTACCACCAAACCCTCTACGTTTTTTTACACCATCAACAAGAGATTTTCCCCTTGTCAAATCTCGAATCATTTTTACAAGGAAAGAAATCATGTTTCTTCCCAACCACCTAATAACCCTAACTAAAGGATTGTTTAAAGCAACAAATAAAAGTAATAATTTACCAGCATTTCTTGATAGAAAATCAACAATTGCGTCAAAAGTTTTTTTATTTTTTGGATTTGAAATCCAATCAAATAATCGATTAACTGCCCATCCCAAAATAATGAGCATAATAGTGTCACGTATTTTTTTAAAGATATCAACAACGGGTTTAAAAGTTTTTTCTATTCCTTTTAAAATTTTCTTTGATGTAGATTCTAATGAAGACTCTTTAGAAGATTTTTTTAATTTATCTTCTTTTTTCTTTTTCTCTCCTTCTTTCTTTTTGTTTTCTTTTTCTTCGTTTGACAGATTTCCCCAAATTTTTTGCAAAAGAACATCAATCTTATTCAAGATATCAGATTCATCATCTTTTCTTCCAATTAATTTTTTTGCTAAAAATCCCGGAGCATTTGGTTTGTATTTAACTAAAGCACTATTACTTTTAGCATCTTCACCAAATACAACTTTTGGGTTTATTTTTGTTTTTTTAATTTTAACTGACCTTTCTTTTCCTCTAACTCTTTGAAACTCATCACGAACCGCCATCTCCTCCTCACGAGAAAGTCCACCCTTCCCCATGCTAATTTCAGTTAATTTTTCTCGCAAGAATCCCTTGTAGGATTCCATATCAATTTCATCGGTTTCTTCAAGTCCTAGTATTCTAAGTATGTCTGTGCTTACTTGATCAACCGCCATTTTGTTGTTGTTTGAGTTTCTCTTCTTCTAAATGTTGTTTCAATAAACCAACATAGACTTCCCTCTCCCAAGGAATCCAGTTTTCAATTTCAGTCAAAGAATATTTATGATACTGCATGAGCGAGAAATTAATTTTATAATATGATTCTAAGTCAATATGACTCATGCTTATCCGAAAAAAGATGCTAACCCTTCTAAAACGACAGTGCTCTTCACTTTTGTTTTTGGATTTGTAATTTCAATTTGATGACTCAGTTTTGGCATTGTTTCAAAGAATTTTTCAATTTCTTTAAACTGTTTGGAATTCAACTGCTCAAGAAATTCCACTAATTCTTTTTTGGAAACTTCTTCAGATGACCAAGCCTCTTCTTCACTATAAATTTGATCGATACAAGAAGCAATCAAATCAAATGATTGATCAATATTTGCATTATTTCCAGTAAAATCAAAGTTGTTTTTAATAAACTGCTCTAATGAAGGATATTTCAATCTCATTGTTAGTTTATCATCAAGAATAATATCTCGATTATGAGATTCTGATTCTTTTACTTGAATCTCATCAAGATTAATTTTAACAGAAACGGTTGTTTCTTCATCATCAGGACAAATAACACCAACTTCAACATCTTCCCCCACAGACTTTCCACGAATATTAAGAAACAAATATTCAATATCAAATGTTGGAAGTTGCTCTACTTTAATTCCTTTAGTAGCAATACAATTATTTAAAACTGTTTTAATTGATGTAGAAATTTGTTTGTTATCTTGACTTTCTAAAGCCAAGACTAAAAGTTTTTCTTCTTTAACTAAAAATGGCCTATATTTGATTTCTTGTTTTGTTGATGGCAATTCAAGAAAATATGTAGGAGTAGCAATCTTTGGTAAAGGCATAATGACCGGTAGACTTCAGTGAGATTATTTATAAGGTAACTCAGAGAAGAGGAATGCCTGTTTTTTCAATAAATTGAGACCTTACAATATCTGCAGCTTCAATAGCGTCTAAATTTCCGGAAGCAAGTGCTGCGGTGTATTGAATATCAATTGCTTCTATTTTGTCACCCAGTCCCGAAGCTTTTTCTTGTCTAGTTGGTAATGGAGAAGGTGCTGGTGCCTTTGCAATATATTCTCCAATAGGGTCAAATATGTATCTGTCATATGAAAATGACACGCTGCATTTTAAAATATCTGAAGAATCATATGATACTGGCATTGTAGTAATATCAATCGGAAAAGCATTAATAAATCGATATGATATTTTTGATGATATTTCTGCATCTTTATTGAATTTTGCAACATACAAGTTGCATTTGTAAGCATCTGGATAATTGAATCTAAAAGATGCTCTGCTACTACTTTCATATATTGCCTGACCAAGACCAAATGGACTCGCAATATAACTCATCCAACCCTCAAAAAATTTAATTATTTTGTATTCAGCATCCACATAAAAGGTAAGTTGAAGGTCATTATAAATTTTGCGATATGGGAATTTTTGAGTAACTCCAGGAAAATCGCTTGTCATTTCACTGGTTGCAAAAGAATTTCCAGGCAAAGAAGCTTCGTTGCATAACATGCCCAAATTTTCACCAACAAATCTAGAGTCAACTCCACGAGTAGATAACAACTCTTTTAATGTTTTTTTGGCACCCGAAGATTTTAATCCGCCTGCTGCAATTTCTGTCAATGGTGCTAAGTAAACATAATATTGTGAAGTCTGAGCAAGTTTAGAAAACTTACTTAGTATTTCAGATGTTTTATAATGCCTGACTGGAATATTTGCTGACATTTAAGAATAAATATCTTTTAGTGATTATATAATATGTAGATGAGTTATAAGGGGAAGTTTAAACCATCAAATTATGAAAAGTATAAAGGAGATCCAACAAATATAATTTACAGATCTCTTTGGGAATTGAAATTCATGAATTGGTGTGATAAAAATAGAAATATTTTAGAGTGGGGATCTGAAGAATTTTGGATTCCATACAAGTCTCCTCTGGATAACAGAATTCATAGATATTTTCCCGATTTTTATGTAAAACTTAAAACGAAAGACAACAAAGTCAAAAAATATATTGTTGAAGTCAAACCCTATAAACAGGTTGTTGAACCAAAAGTGCAAAAAACAAAATCAAAAAAATATCTTGCCGAAGTAACAGAGTGGGTAAAAAATCAAGCAAAATGGAAAGCTGCTAGAGAATATTGTGAAGATCGACTGATGGAATTTAAAGTCATCACAGAAAAAGAATTAGAAATATGAATAGAATTTCTCCAAAAGACCGAGATAGAATAAAATCATATGGAAGTGCAGATGACAGAATGCTTTATATTTTGGAATTATTGACAGAAACAGAAATCATACCAAAAGTTAACGATCTTTATACTTTTGTATATTTGGCAAAAACACCAGAAATTGAATATGACCAACATCCATTAGTTGTCGTTACAGATATATACCGTTGGGGATTTCGTGGGTTTAATTTTCATTGGCAATCTCCACACAACTATACTTGGATTGAAATTGTTGGATATCTTCATAAGGTTTACAAGGGAGAGTTGCCCACTTTACTATCATTAAGTTATCAAAAGTTTAGAATAAATACATAAAAGTATTAAATAAATGACCTTTAGCGATAGAGGAGCAATTACAACACCCTCAGCGCCAACTCAAAGAGAAACTGCGCTAATAAATCACAGTTGGTTAGTTGATAATCCACTAGCCGGAGTTAAAGTTGGAGGTGCTCCTAAAGTTTCTACAACTAGAGACTTTGTAGAAGTAATGAATCACAGAACAGGATCTGTTGATTTATACATCGCAAATGCTTTTGGAAGAGAATTGGTTGCAACAAAAAATAGTAAAGACGCTGGATGGACAAGTCAAATAAAGTCTACTAGCTCATTAACTGGAGAGCAAAGAAAAGCTTTAATTGCTGAATTAAAACCAGGAAGTGCATTTAATAGAAAATTAGATGATAGGCTTTTAAACACGGCATCACAAGATTTTAAAGGTGGT
>Ga0214923_10004199_pt1 | contig 17584 bp, 18 predicted proteins | sample LL1510_MetaG_FD_177993 | JGI IMG/M metagenome (GOLD analysis project Ga0214923, IMG submission 177993) | Freshwater microbial communities from Lake Lanier, Atlanta, Georgia, United States - LL-1510 | ecosystem: Environmental > Aquatic > Freshwater > Lake | place: USA: Georgia | collected... | reverse complement strand
GTCCACAAGACCTCACTACTATCCATGTTATTATTTTGAAAAAGCAATGAATAACCAACAACGGAAGAAGTTTTTTCTCTATATCTTCTATGATGTAGAAGCAACTGGTCTTGATACGTCTTCACATCATATAATATCTTTGGGTGCTGTAGCAAGTTACTTCCAACCTCCCAAGAAATTTAGTGATGTGGGACAATTTATTGAGTTAGATACCTTTCACGAATATGTTCACACTGATCAACCTATCACTAACAGTGCTATTCATGGTATTACCACCCAACTCTTATTTGAGAATCGAGCTAGAACTTTTGATCAAGTGATTGAATCATTTCAAGAATGGATATTGACTTTTGATCCTGAAGGTATTGTATTTGTAGCTCATAATGGTCGAAGTTATGATGATAAAATATTTTACTCTAATTATCTAAGTTTGGCTAATCGATCATTACCCTATCGTGATTGGTTGAAGAAATGTCGAGTTCATGGGTTCCTTGATTCGTTTCGATTATTAAAAGAATCCAAGGATAAGTTTGAGAAACAGCATCGAATCTGCCATCCAGATAACCCTACCAAAATATCATTCAAGTTGGGTATATGTCATAATGCTTGGTGTGGATATTTTTTTGAGAATGCACACAATGCATTAGCAGATGCTCAAGCTCTATTTCGAATATTCAATAGTAAACCATTTCTCAAGTACTTCTCCATTCGCAAAATACAAGCAGCGATTTGGAAGACTGATAAAATGTGGAAATTTCTAAAACAAGGTAGTGGAAAAGAAGTCAAAATGGAACAAGATCGAAAACGGAAATTAGATCCTGTTGCTCATGAACCTAATTATTATACTTCTTCTATAGCTATCATTACCAATCATAACTTTCTCTGTTGCGCTCGTTGTATTACCTTTTTCTCTCAAGAATCACAAGAACAACATCAATGTTCTACTTAACCCGTTCCATTGAACCTATCGGGACAAAGAAGGTTAACCTTCTAACGTCCTTTGATTTCATCAAGAAAGCCCCTGGAGACACCATCAATGGGTTCGTTTCAGAGAAAAAGGCCACCCACCCATTTGTCTCACAAAAGGGTTAATAAATTTAGACTTTCTTTAAAAATCCGATCGAGTGTAAATTTATATTTTCGTACAACAACTCATGTGGAGACCGATAATAACTCGTAGCTGTCAACGTTATGCAAATAGGACGTTGCAACGACGATTGACAAGTATCAAACCTGAAATGGTCAGAAGTAGACATAAGAATGATATTTTTGAAACTAGTAAACCATCTATAATAACAGAAAGTAACATCAAAGAATTGGTTAAATTAAGGGAAGAATTAGTATATTCTATCAAGTTATTCGATGAAAAGATAGAAAATCCAAAAAGTATTCAACACTTGGAAAATAATCTAATCCTTGAGAAAATCTACTGAAATTAACAATTTAAAAAACTATCTATTAACAACTCCAGAAGAACTACGGAGACAGAATACCCATTTTGCTATGTTAATTGGAGTTATTTGTATCTTCGTCCATTTGATAATGGATATCAAGTTTGGACCTAAATGTCCACCAGACTAACACTTGACAATAAATATATTTTTCAATTTTCCATAAACTCATATCTTACTGTTTCATCACAAATCATAATCCAAATGGAATTTCCTCAGTGGTTACAAAGAAAGGTCAAAGTGGATCAACTACCCAATATAAGAACTACTAGTTCGCATATCAAGCTTGAAGATTTTGGAAATCACGCGCAAATGAAGTTTACAACGCCATTAGGCCAGATTGGAATTGCCAAGCAGCGTAATCGAGAAGTGGTGACTGTATTCTTCAATCCAAATGAGAATGAATGGCACTGGACACGTCAATATGAAGACAAACAAGTGGGTAGTGGTAAAATTAACGAAAAAATGTTTGAATGGGAAGATGTCTCTCAATTTCCTCAAATGTTTCGTGAGTACTTTCATGACAAGCTGCAAGTGTTACCTATGATTAACATTGCGGATCGTCAACAAGGTCGTCAAACAAGGCCAGACTACTTTACCATGGAGGATTTTGACGTGAAGGAATTCAAAAGAAGCAATCACGCGTTGCGATTTGTAGATAACTTTGGACGTCCTGGTCTTGTGGTGAACCATCAAGATGGAAACCTAACAGTATTGTATCAACAAAACATATCAACCCCAAGTGAATGGATTTCCCTCACTTACCAACCATCTGCCAAGGACAATGAAATCGTCACCAATGTGATAGATGAGGATGATCTTATTCAATTTATTGAACCCATTGGCAAACAACTCTATTTTGTACTAACGAAATAAACAATTGAGTTTTTCTGATATGAATCATACCATGTCTCACTATGCAATAAAAACAATATGGAACATTTTTTCATTGAATTATCACAATTGATACATAATAATTGTTTTGGTAAGACTGTAATCTCTTTCATGAATGTAGAATTGTTATCCTTGAAAAATGGTGCTATTGAAGTTACCGTGTCTACCACATCTATCTCCAGGCAATTTGAAATAAGACATGAAAGTTGTAAACATTATGAATTAAGAAAGCAGATTGTCAAATCTTTTGTTTTATTCTGTCATGAACTTTATCAAATAGAACCAGAAAAAGGGTCCGTCGTATTCTATACGGAACTATTACACCAGAATTGTTTTTCATTTATGAATCTAATAGTTCAACAATGTCTATTCTTTTCAAGCAAAGTTGACAAATTAGATTTCGAATGGGAATATAAATACAGTGGTGACGTGCAAATTAATTTATCAAAGAGAGGTAACTCAAAAAACAATATTATGAAATATTCAATGTGTTATGTCTATAAAGGTCAATCGCAATCAGTATCCTTTCTATATTACCCTGACAATGATGAACGCACATTGGGTAATTTGGAGAGCTATGTATTAACATTGTTAAACTGGCAACGGGAGGAGATTGCATTTCACAAGTTTGCAACAGATCTATTGTTCAGAATGTTAAAGAACCCGCCATGAGTTTTTCTGATATAAGTTATTTTCTATTTCACAAATTAATAAAGACAATATGAAACACTTTTTTATTGAATTATCGCAATTTATATATGGTCATCGAGTGAAAAGCAAGACACTTATAGATTCCATGCAGGTGGAAATTACACCCATGGATGATGTGAAAATATCCAAAGATGACAAGCAGTTTTCATTTATGACACAAAATATGAATGATTCGAATATTGAGGCTATCAAGTCATTTGTGTTATATTGCCATGAGTTTTTTCAAGTAAAACCTGAAGAATGGTCTGTTATTTTTTATGTTTCTCATTTATGAATTTGATATGTCAACAATGTGTATTCTTCTCCAACAAGACACATCAAAAAACATAGTATAGAGTTTAGTGATACACAATGGGACAAGGTTGAAATTATTCTTAAGAAAGGTCTTTTTATGAATGGTATCATCCAGTATACCATGAGTTGGAATGGGAGTGTAGCATCTTTTCTCTACCATCCCGATAATGATGGTAATTTAGAAAGCTATGTATTTACACTGTTAGAGTTAACAAATGATAGTGAGGTATATCACAAAGCTGCTACCCAGCTATTGTTTTTATGTTATCACAATAAAAGAAACAATTTTATTTATAAACATTTGGTATTCTTTAACCAACCAGCCACAGGCCATGGTGGTGATTCTGATTTCCATGTTATGGCTCTTGTGACCTCATATTTTTTCCATTGTTCTTTCGTTGCAATACGGGAAAGAAAATCAAATACTTCAATGTGTAACAGATCTTCAGAACATGGTATGGTAGAATCGTAATCTACGATATCAATACATATCCATCGATTCGAAGGTATATGAACAAGTCCTCTCACTTTGACATGACATTTATTACCCACTTTTGCAAACCATTCAAAAAAGTGTTTATAATTTTGAATTAGATCAGTATTCACATTAATATAAGTCTCACGAAATATGAGTCTGTTCAACTTGTTGTTCATTACCTTCACATTTCAATAATCCCAAACTACATGGTATTACTTTGATACATTCCTGATTAAATGTTGGTCCATAATAAGGATCGATAGGAGAAAATGGTACCAATTTCTTGATTGTTTCCTTGCCAAGGTTAGATAGTAAATCTAGAGGTTCTAACAATTTTTTCATATCCCATGATTGTTGGTCGTTTTGGTTACTACAACTTTTATAATAATTCATTTCCTGTTGGATTTGATCCCTTTCATTGATTAAGCTTGAAACAATTGTTTTCATTTCAGGATGTAATATTTGATATTTAATCACGCAAAGTATTCTAATATGATGTTAATTAGGATCGATATAATTAGTCTTATATTGTAGACTCATAACAGAACTTGGTAAACTATGGACTTGATTGAGTAAATCTATCTTCATGGATTCTATGTTTTAAATTTGATGCACAATGCAACATTAATCGATGATAAAATTCCTTAGTAATAATTGGTAGTTCGAATATAAAGTCCAATACAATCGTATGACAGAAATTGTCCAGATCAAATGTTGTAAATTTCTCAAGAATTTCAAGAGGAAATATTTTTAGGATCAATTGACCAATTTCTTTAGAACTCTCATTCACAGCTACAGACCATCTTTGAAAGATGACAAGTAACATTTCTTCAGAAGGTGAAAAATGACTTTGTGCATAACTAATGGCATGAATCAATGGCATTGATCCATTGGATACCCATAATTTCCAATTCGCAAACGTCATTCTTATAATATAAGATACAGAAAATAAATATCATTTATTCGGAATGTTTGTTAATCATATTGATGAGTAATTGATTGGTTGAATATTCTCGAATAGTCTGTCCACAATATCTTGTAGTATAATTAATACCTCCTTGCAATGCTAATGTAATTAAGGATTCTTGATTGAGATATTTGTGCCAATAATGAATAAGGTATGGGAATTTACCCAAATCAATTCCTTCTTCCAGTAGTATAGGTAAGTACCATTCAAGTTTCTCATCGAGCATGATCAAATCTTTTTCTTCCACATGGTAACGATAATGTAATAAACATTTGAATAATTCTGGTTTGTCCCTCCAAATAGCATAGGTGAGTAATGAATTACCTTCCGGACTTTTGATATTTAGATCCACATCACCATGCTTACGTTGAATAATATGAATCAATGATGTTGTATATTTATCATTGTATATTTTTTGTTGTAAACGAGAAGCACAGTATAACATTAACGAATGATAAAACTCTTTCGAAAAATAAGGTAATCCAAAGATAAAGTCTAAAACCCCTATATGGCAAAAATAATTCAATTCCAATGATGTTATTTTCTCCAGTATTGGCTTTGGAAAGGATAATTGAAGTAATTGACCTATGACTTCTGAATCTTCATTGGTAGTAACAGACCATCTCTGGATTAGTAAAAGTAGAACTTCTTCACATAATGGAAAATTCTTTTGTGCATATTGAATAGCATCCTTTAATGGAATAGATCCATTCACTACCCAAAGACTCCAATTAGCAAATGTCATCTTTTTTATAACTTATTCGGCGAAAAGAAAACTGATATAGTCGGAAAAGAAAAAAAAGAAAAGATATGGTTGAAACATCAAAGGAATCATTTTTTCTGTTAAAACTGAAAGATCCATGGTTAATATTAGGTTGTTTATTCTTTATTGCATCTTTTATAGTAGTCATTACATTCAGTGTAAAAAATACGGATGCTATTAGTGGTATTGTCAATGCATTAAGTGTTGTGGGTTATATTTGTATTACCATTTCATTTAAGAATGAACAAAAGCAAAAATTAAAGGAACGTTATAGTAAATTGGTACCCATTACCAATGTAACAACTGATGATATACCTTCCTTACCATTAAGTGAAGAAGCGCTTGAACAAGCACAAGCTTTTATCGATTCACGATTTCAGAATATCAAGGATATGATTACTGCTTCTGAGATTCATTTCAAGTTATTAAAACATTTAGTCAAACAATCACCCAAGGATATTCATATACCTACAGGAGATGAATTACGAAATGTTCAAATTGCTCATCGTATCATCAAAACAGCAATTATCAGAGTATTTATTGAAAAAGATAAAATAGACTTATTTGTCAAGTTACATAATCTAACCCACTCCAAAATTAATATATATACTAAAGAAATTAATGAATATGTTGATACTGTAAAATCATATCAAAGATATGTGACATCCCATATCATTATGGAATTTGTATAAATGTTAATTTTTTTTATTTGTTATTATGGAATCTAGAAAAAAAGGAGAGTAATGGGAATAGTTGGGATTCTGTTAATTGTACTTGGTATATTACTTATTGCAGTAGCTGCTTGGTATTTTAAGGATAATATTTCCAGTTATTTTTCCACTAATTCCATGGTAGAAAATCAAGAGATACCTCCCACTATGATTACTACTACTACTATACCAATTCAGGAGAAATCTGCTGATAATATAGTTTCCAAGAAAGATGTATCTGCTAAGAAAGAAGATGATCGTGTTCCAGTAATCAATCCTCCACAACAAATTGTATTAAATGTACAAGTTTTTCAACAATTAGCAAATGAACCATTTCATGACAAGAATAATATCATCACCAAAAGTAATCAGTTCATTATGTCATGCAATGATCGATTTACATACATACCACAATTTGACATTAGTGAATGTACAATTGAAGTCATGTTACAAGGACTATGTTATTATCATTCCAAATTACGAGAAGTCATCAAAAGTAGTTTGTTCATTTTAATACAACAGGATAGTCCATTTGGTGATTACATGTATCATGGAGATATTGAAGAGTACATATCTAAAGTTCCATCTTATGAAGATCAATGTAACCAATGTAAGGTTATGATTACTACATACAATACAATTCGAGCTTACCAACCTGTTTATGAATGGTCATCGAAGAAAAGTCTTTTTCAACAGAAATGTGATGTACTGGATCTTTTGAAAGGAATTGATGAAGCTACATGGGTAAAGATAGAAGCAAACTCTATGTTATCATTTTATATCAAGGATATCAAATTCAATCCCACATGGAAGGAAAGGACATCCTATATCGATGATATCCTATTACAACTTAAAATGAATTCTTGGGAACAATGTAGAGCAAGATACCAAGACGATAAAAAGGCTAGAATAAGGCAGATGAAGAATTGGTTTGATGATATTAGAAATATGGAAGAGATAAAATCCACTACTACCACCAATGATATTATCCCATCATTGAAGAATTACTGTGAATTGAAAGCTATTTATGAAGAAAAATTTGATGATCGAATGATTCCTGTTTGTAAATATATCTTACAACAACAAAGAATATGCAACCAAACTGGTCTATTTGATAAAGTTCAGAAAGTAGCCAATGTATCATGGACCAAAGATATACTCGAGCTACTACGAATGAGAAAGTGGGAAGACATTATGAAGGAATTCCAAAAACAAGAAGAATATTGTAAAAGATATGATCCAACAGCCACAACGAATACATTCGATGAATTAGTAAATACCATTACTAAAGTGGAGGAAAAGAGAACTGCTGCATTACAACAAACCCGTGTCAAGAAATTAACCGATTTTGCAACCTATTTAGGTATATATAATGAAGGAGCTTCTGTCGATTCTTTAGTAGAAGCTATTCTAAAGAAAATGTTTAATAATAAGATACCAAACGATATAGCTCCAGAAGAACGTATGCGATATATTATGATTAATATGATACGATATAAACTATATCAAGACTATACACAAAACTTCCATGAAAATGTAAAACATTTACGTGTATTATTTTGGTTAAATGAGGAAGCTACTGAACAACAAAGATCAATCTTACTGCGACCGATAACAAACTTTAATGATATGAATACTTATACTCAATATTTTCAACAATTACTCTCTGCTCCCAATGCTAAACTAACACGAGAAAATATTATCAAGGCTATTCAATTTAGAGCTGCTAGTGTATTGTCAAAGATCACTAATACCCTCTCAGGTTTAGAATACATGGAAGCCGAGAATGTTGATATTCAAAAGCTTATCAAAATAAAGACAGATTTAACTAGACCTTATACCAAGGATTCACCTACTTATGAACTTCAAACTCTTTGGGCTGCTCCTTTAGAACGTATACGAAGCATAAAGCTGGTATATGAAGAAAATCAACGTCATAAAAACAATGATGAAGGTAAACGATTAGGATTTAGTAAACTCTATCAACAATATCAAGCTTTTTTTCAAATCAAGTCACAAAATACTACTACAGGTTTCCTATCCTCATTGTTTAGAATAGGAAATAACGATTCTGAGAATGTAACTCCTGATAGTTTATTTTCATTAACTGAATGTATAAGCCATTGGATATCATCGTTAGACTTTAAGCTAATGAAAAATTGGAAACCCATAGCAGATCAAACATCTCCATCCGAAGCTGAAATCATTATCAATCAACAGATAGTAACTGCTATAAATACCTATATTACTCAAATACCTACTAATCAGGGTGCCTACTCTTGGAATCTTTTAGTAACTCAAACAAGACAAATGAAAGAAACGATTGGAGATTTCTTTGGTGAAAAGGATGTTATTAGAGTTAGAGATAAACAAATTGAAAGAGCACGTGAATTAAAGATTGAGGGAACGTTACATGATCCTTCATGGACTTATTTTGGTGAAATATCGAAATGGAATGAAATGCCTACAACCAAATCTTGTTCAGATGAAGGAAGCTGTATTTGTATGTATCATATTATACTTATGAAAGAACGAGTTACTACTCAAGAAAAAATTATTAGTGATGATCTTATCAAAACATTTCAAACAATCCTGAGTCATAATAAACAACATTTGATCACATGGACTCAATCAGCAGATGATTTACAAGAGTATAGACTTTTTGATGTACCAGAAGAAGTGGAACAAATACCCAAGGTAATTACTCCCATCATTCAGATCGCTTTACCAAGGTTTTCATTACTTGATGCCAATATTATGTCCAATTTAGAAAATGAGTATTATCAACGTCTTGAAAAAGAAATCTCTTCCTATAGAGAAGTATTCACTTGGTTTGGTGTGACTACTCTACCTAGAACATTCAAAGAACTTTGTGAATTCTTATCAAGGTATACTCAAGCCTATCACTCTAAACTAAACCTCGAAACTCTACGAGAATATTACATTACATGGCAAAAGAACAAGATCAAATCATTGGTAAAACATTACTTTATCGAATGTCAATACAAGTTAGGTTCTAGTCGTGAACTAGAAGAGCAGGTCAAGGACATAAGTAATCAAATTGAATCAAGATCAAAGGAAATACAAGTTTGTTATAAAACTTTGAAAGAAGAAGCGGGTTCTCTCGTAGCTGAAACTTCCAAAGCATATAATGATGATGACCTTTGTCAAGTCATTATGCAAGCATCGAAGAAGTTGTGTAGTATAGGTATTTGTCATATGGATCCAAATGATAAGAGAGGTGATTCAATTCAGTTATTCAAATCGTTTATGAATAATTTTCGACAATTAATCACCACCTATATTCAAGACAATAAAGGTTGGATTCAATGGTGTGGTAAATCATTGAAAGAAAGTTGGAATAATATACAACAATTGCTTCTCATAGCGAATGTATGTAAAGACATATATGAAAAGGAAACAAGTCAGACGGAACGAATTAAACAGAATTGGGAACCATTGAAATCATTTCCTGTGACTACAACAATACAATTTCAACAACTCAAGACAAAATGTCATCAATGGCAACATATTCAAGAAGTTTGTAATCTATTACAGATTAAACTATGTGAGGAAGTACAATTGTGGCGAGTTTTGAAAACTCGAATTAAACACTTGAAAACATTAAGTGATCATTTTTTTCGATTCATTCATGAAGACTTGGAGAATGCAAAAGAGGTTTTCGCCGATTCCAACAAGACTATTCCTACTATAACAACCATGAAGAATTATGCCACTTATTTGACCAATTATGAAAATAGCTTTCGATCAAGAGGTTTCACCAAGAAAAGAATGGAAATGAATATTCAAGTATTACAGTACGTTGAACAAATCAAAACAGATTTTAATCAATTTAAAGATCAATTCTCCACTGCTTCATCTTCATTGTTAACCAATCTAGGTTTATCTCAATCGGGTCCCATTGTAGATCTTCGTCGATATATAAACAGGTTTTCTATCCATGAACTTATCAATGATCAAAGTGAAACAAATCCAGACAAGATGTTATTAGAATATAATGAATCAAATCTATTACAATTTTCTTCTTTATTAACGTCAACTTTGAGAACAATTATTAATCCAAAGTCATTGGATGTTCCTTCTTCCATATTCCAATGGTCTACTTGGTATCATGAACTGATCAAACAGACGAGATTTGCCTTGATCAACTTTTTAAACTATAATCCTAAATCGTTATCCTCTATTATTCCAGTGTCATCAAATGAATCATTCACTACATTATGGCAACAGACACAGGAACGAATTACTTTCTGGTGTAAAACTAATTCCATCAAACAGTGGGATATTAGTCAATTGTCTCCCAATCTGAGTTTTGTGACATGACTTCTTCATTATCAATATCATTCTTTATCCTTTCTAATACATGATCTATTTCTATAATTGTCTCTTTTGTTTCTTTTGTTTCTTCAATAGTGGGTAATGTAGGTGGTATGTCTTGAATAGGTTGATTATTTTGCTGAGTATTTTGTTGAATATCCTGTTGAGTATTTCTTGTATCCATAGGTAAACAACAATAACACCAACTGAATAGCCATCTTATGAATAGAATTGCCATATTTTCTTTTATTGAGGATTAGAAAGGTTTTCAAACTACGAGACGCATAACGTCTCATAAAACGGTTACCCATAACATATATCTCGAAAATTACACAAGTTCAATCCGCTACCACTGTTTAGAAAACCCTATGAGGTCGGGTCCTATAAATACGGATATATCCTAACGTATCCAGTAATATTTTGTAAATACAAAGTGTTGTGGCGGTTTCTCGCCAAACTTAACAGGTTAAACGGTTAATCAAGTTTCAATGAACTTGACAGAGATCTTCGAATGAATCGATTGGTTTATTTAAAATGGGAATAAATCTCTTTGGTTCTTCCATACTCTTGACTAGTCTTTTAAGTCTAGATATCTCTCTTTTGGAATAATCAAGACTGAATTCTTCTTTATCCATAAATAATTCAATATGATGACTCTTTTGTAAATTGTTATGTATACGTATTAACATATTTGCCAACATTTTCTTTTTTTTTTATGTTGGAAATGGACAGAATAGTTCCAATACTCGTGAGAATAGATTCGCACGTGCTTGATTAACATACAAACCATGGAAAGTAAAAAGAGTCTTGACAAACTCTGAAATCTTTCCACCATTGTAAAGTATCCAATAAGAATCCTCCCGGTCAGTGGGAGCTATCGAAAATTGAATATGATCACTCAACAACCTAGAGAAGCATTCCCTATTTCGTAGCAAAGTTGATCCACAAAAGTTATCAGGTATCTCAATCGTATTCGCAAACAATGCTTGTTTAGGGCGTTCAAGTTGAAATGTATACTCATTCTTTTGGAAATTCACTTTCAATCCAAATGAATTGGTAAGTATCACTGGAGCATTCCTTGTCGAAGAAATTAGAGTATAAACAGATCTTAGCCAAGATAGTTCCAATACGGTATCAAGTAACTCTTGTGGAATGCAAGGTATATACATATTGTTCATGGTAATGACTATGCCTCCAGAGAATACCACTTGATGAAAAAACTGACTGGTATGAACAAAACTCTTCAACATCTTATACTGAAGGGCTTGAGTTCGCTTTAGCATACCTTTCAAAACATCTCTCACATACGCTTGTCTTGGATTGTCCTTTGATTCTGGTTCAAACTCCTTTGTATCGCGAATATTATCTTGAACTTGTGTCAATGGTTCCAATGGAACAATAACACTTTCGATAAAGTTCATAATGATACTGGAAAGATTGCCATTGGAGATTGACATCATTTCACGAGTGGGTTCAATATGGTGGAAAGATAACAAGACTTTGGTAAGTACTTCATGTGGTGTACAAGTAATGGCCTGAGCTGATTGAAAAAACTCAAAAGTGGTATTCACTGTAGCAAGAGCTTGGTGATAGTCTTGAAATCCATTCGATTGCAAAACCATGGTTGATCTTTCACTTGAAGAAGGAACATGAAATTCCACTAAAGGGTATAATCGATAGAATCGTAAGGTAAAACCAAATTGATTCGTCAATACTCCCGTTTCTTGATTTCCAATACTCAAAATGGAGGAAATTAAATGGAATGCTTGGTTAACCTTGAATAAACGTGGTGGGATAGATGGAAACTCATTCTCCTCCAACTTGACAGTTAAACCACCTTGAAATTCAACATTGTCGAATAGTCCGGTTTCATGAACGAATTGTATGATTAATTCTTTTCGTAATTCCATTAGATAGTGAAACAAGGTGGAAACTTCATCCACAATCATTTTATGTCTTTTCTTGGGAGGTCCTGTCATGTCATGAAAACCGAAAGATCGTTTTTGGGACATTTTTGAAATTATGCATGTTTCTCTTTCTGAGTCTTAGTAGAAAATTGAAAAATAATATAAGTAAAATAAAAAAATGGATTTTCAACCCACCTTGGCATATCATTTCGCTCATTTACCAAATTCTAGACGAAAAGCAACATTTTCATCCCCATATCATGTCGGTCATGTGATTCATCCTAACCCTAATGTTACTTTTGAATCTATCAATGGAAAAGAAAGTGAATATCATACTGATCCTCATGGATGGTACATGTCTTTGAAATTGAATGGTATACGAGGGATTTGGTCATGTGATAAATCCACCATGAAATCTAGAACTATATCAGAGATACAAAGTAATCGATCTATTGCTTTACCCAGTTGGATTTCCCAAATTCTACCCACCGCTGAGGATCAAGTGGAGTTTGAACATGTCTGGCTTGATGGTGAACTCTATTTAGGACGTCATCGATTCTATGAAATGCTTCCTATTCTCAATCATTTAAAAGCCAAGAGTAAAATGTGGTCAGAGATTACTTATGTTTTATTTGATTGCTACGATGCGAAACATCCTGATATGCCATTTAGTGAAAGATTAACCAAACTTAAATCCATACATGAATTTATTCAAAGCCAATGGAATGAATATGGAAAACTAAATCCAGAATGGGTTAATAAACCATGTCCTGTAATCTATCATGAACAAACCATGATCAAAAGTTGGACTACAGCACATCAAATCTTTCAGAAATGGGTGATTGCAGGAGAAGAAGGAGCTATCTTGAAAAAAGGTGATGAACCTTATCATCAAAAGAGATCCTGGAACATGTTAAAATGGAAACCTTTACATTATCGAAATGCTAAAATTATTGGTCATCTCTTACATGATGATCATAAACTTAAATCACTTCAATGTTGTTGGGAAGATGATACAAAAACCAAATTCTCAGTATCGGGTGGACTTAATAGTAAGAATCGTAAACAATATGAAGAAGAATTTCCTTTACAATCTATTATTCCTATAACCTTTTATGAAATGACTGAAAACAATAAACCTGTATCTGCTGTCATAAACCCAATCTACTTTCAAAAATAAATAAACAATGTGATTTTATTAACCTTCTAACGTCCCAGGGGCTTTTAACCTGTTAAGTTTGGCGTGAAGTCGCACTAATTTTACTCCATGATGAGTTTTATCAGGTCGTTTCAGAGAAAAAGGCCATCCACCCTTTAAAATAAAGGGTTAAAACTTTTTTTTTGTATCATAAATACGATTACACTGTACTTATTCTATTATTCCTATTATTATTATTATTGTTATTAGTTTCTCTGATTAATTCTCTTTGGTATTCAAATGCTTCTCTACGTTTCTTCATAGCAGTACTCGTCATAGTATATTCATATGATTTATAAAATAGTAACATGATAAGTAACATGAGAAAGATTAAAAATATTTGACTAAGAACATTATTAACAAATTTACCCCAAACAGTAAAGAATCCAACAAATAGATTGGATAGATCACCAATTGTATCATTCTTATTGAGTAGGTCTTGTAATATACTATATTGTGTACTTTGACGAATTTGATCAATCACATTATTAACTACTTTTAGTTCTCCCACTTGTTTAATGGAAAAGGATTGACTTGCATTATTAATATAAACAGAATGGGTATTTTTCCCATTTTCACCAATCACTACTCTTTGCATGCTTTCGGTACTCAGTTGTATGGATTGAAGTAATTTGGTAGTCACAGTACTAGACATGATATTGGTCAAATCATTGGTAATGGAGGAATTAAATTTAGTTAATCCACCTAGAACCTTACCAAATATATCTTGATTGTTTTTTAATTGACTATCGATATTAGCTTTGAAAGCTGATGAAATGTCAGATGATATGGAGTTCACTTCACTACAATTGAGAGTGGATTGATATGTGGCTAACTGTTTAATGTTAGAGGTAACAATGTCTTCACACATGAGTAGACATGGATAAAGCTCAGGATAATCTCCACCGCCATTGTAAAAGGAAACAAATGATGGACTCATCGTTTGATATGGTTTATCCATATTGGCTAATGTAGATTCCATACTGACTCTCTCATTATACACTTGACTGAGAACATTTTTACATAACATACAATTACTATTAGCATCTTTTAAACTGGCTAATGGATAATTTTTATCGGTACTATTGATTTTAAACTCTTGCGTACCTTGAATTTGAGTAATGCAATTGGTTGTGTTTTCCACAGCAATTCGTACTGTCATATCATTTATAATATTATTAGTAATGGAAAGACGAGTACCACCACCGAATACTTTGTCCATTACAAACACAGCTGCTGCAGCACCAATGACAAGACCTGCCATCTGACTAGTGTCTTTTTTTCATCCACAAATACAATCGTCAGAAGAAAAAAAAAACCATTTGATATGGGTTCAAAAGTCAGTCGTGAAGTGATTAATCATGAACTGAATCAAATGACAGCTGAGATATTAACTAGTATTCAACTCAAATGTGCTAGCGATACCATTAATAATCAAATCATCAGCGTTGATTGTCAGAATGGTGTGAACTTGACTACAGCATATGAAAATAATCCAACATGTACATCCTGTATAAAAGATATATTAACAAGAAAACAACAAGAATATGCTCAATACATTGTATTAGCTCAAAATGGAAAACCCAACTTAAATATACCCAATATTAATCTCGATTTATTATATGTATGGGAACAAATGACAGCTTGTGGCAAGAACTTTTGTAAAGCCTGTGTATTAGAGGACATTTCTCAAAGTAATATGGTGAATGTAGATGTTAATTGTAATGCTACCAATAATGTTACCAATCAAGTGCAACAAGCACTCGTTACCTCCATAACCCAGAAACTAAGTACCGATTATGATATATTTGGTAGTTTGGCTAATGTTATTGGAGGTAATGATGCACAATCCGTAGTGAATAATATTAGTAATCGAGTCAAATCTGTCATTACCGAAAGTCTTATCACTACCATTTATACCAAGACCAAAAGTAACCAAGATATATCCATCAAAACTACATCGAATGTATCCCTTCGAAACATAAGTCAGGTATCGACCTATTCTACTATTGTTAAATATCTAGGTGATAACTCTATATTTAATAGTATTATCAGTAATGCTGAGATTAAATCTCTTCAACAACTCTATGATACTAATAATAGTACCAATGCGGTAGGGAATGCTTTTAACTCTGTCAATTCCATATTTGCAGATATGTTATCTGGAATCACAGGTTATGTATTACTTGCTATCTTTATTTGTATGGGTCTTGCAGTAGTCATTGTTGTAGTTATGACATTTATCAATGGAGAAAGGTCATTTTAGGAACAGATAAACAAACATTACGAAGTATGGAAAGATACCAACAAATGATGCAACAAAGCTATGATATGCCATATAAAACAACTATGAAACCTATGAACTTTCCTCAGCTCTTTTCCACACCTCAACAAAAATATATAATACATCCACAAGAATCAGAAATTCATTTTCCAAATGCATTTCGAATGTAACTTTCCGGGCACTTGCAGCAAAATGTTTGATGTTTTAGATAATCTATGAGTAAACGTAAGCCCTATGATAGTCATGAGGCTTTGCAGAAAAAGCTTCGAAAATGTGTTAGCAATACAACCTTTTCCAAATATCGAAAACAATTACACAATTTCTTAGCCTTGGAAGAGAAGTTTTCATCTCTCATTAGAGCCCGGACAGTACTTATCCAGGCCTCAGATGCGATGGATACCTTGACACAACTTGATCGAATTCAGACCCGACATGATGAATACGAAAAGGAATTACAGATGGCTGGTAATCGAATCAAACCTGGAGACTATATGTGGGCATGCATTCTTGGAAGAAAAAATCTCATTATTTTTCGAGTACTTGAATTAGCGGCTACAGGACATTTAACCATGATTTTAATGCATCATCCATCAAAAATAGACAATGTTTGGAAAGTACCAATCAAGGTGGGAAGTCAAATAAGCATCAAAATGAAACTGGATGGAAGTTTTCCACTTTATAAAACAGATATTGAGTTGAGTCATGCTAGACTCGAAGACCTTCCAGTTACTAGTATGTTAGCAAATATTACTCCTCATCCATTACAAGACATACGAGTGTTTGAACGATTAATGGTATTGTCTGCCATTGATTTTATATTCAATGAATTCCTTTAACCCTTTAAAATAAAGGGTGGGCGGCCTTCAAGTCTCCAGGGGCTCCCAAAAGCCCCTGGGACGTTAGAAGGTTAAAGTCTTTTGATGAAATCAAAGAAGCCCCTTGTAGACATTATAAATGGGTTCAATGGAACGGGCTAAATGAATATGTATCAATTGTTATTTATTATTTATTTATTTAACCTTCTAAGCCACTAAGGATTATTCAAAACCCTAACATATATTTAGAAATTAACTAAAATATACAATAAAGTATTAGTAAATCCTTGACAGCTTTTTTCACTGAAAATGGTCTCGCCAACCCTAACGGGTTAAAAGTCCAGTACAACTTCAGGTGGTCTACTGAAACCATATGGTGGAATTTTTGTCAATTGAAGAAACCAATATGCAAAAGGTACTAACTCTTCCATTGTAGTTACCTGTTGTACTTTTTCGCGTAATGCATTAATATTACTTTGAATATCCTTATCTGTTGTTAATTTTATTGCATCTTTACCTCGATATTGAGCAGCAATTTTCTCAATATGTCTTCTCAAATAATCTGGTGATTCTATAACTGCTTCATCTGAATCAGGATCAGTAGCTGAGCCATTACTTGTGGATCTTTTTTGGTGTTTTGGATTATTAGGGGGAGATGATTTATCATGTGCCGCTGGAGGTGTTGTCGGCTTTTTACGTTTTTCCTTTGTTGATTTATTTTTTGCTGAATCAGCTTTGGACGTTCCCCTTACATGATTATATGTTTGTATATCA
>Ga0214923_10004197_pt1 | contig 17590 bp, 25 predicted proteins | sample LL1510_MetaG_FD_177993 | JGI IMG/M metagenome (GOLD analysis project Ga0214923, IMG submission 177993) | Freshwater microbial communities from Lake Lanier, Atlanta, Georgia, United States - LL-1510 | ecosystem: Environmental > Aquatic > Freshwater > Lake | place: USA: Georgia | collected... | reverse complement strand
ATATATTTAATTTTATATATACAATTATGAAACATCTTAAACCTTTTAACGAATCCATCGATGATGAAATAAAAAATGAAATCAGACAATCAGTAGAAGATTGTTTTTAGACTATACAACGGATTATGGAATGAAAATTCAATTTGTAGATGGATTCTATGTACCTGGTTATCATTTTATGTCTGAAAGATTATTAAAAGATTTAATTAGAGAATATCCGAGTGAAACAGGTAAATTCAAGGGTAAAAATGAAAAATGTATCAAGGTCGATTTTCACAACGAAGGTATTGGAAGAGTCGAAGACGCAAGACTGAACATCTATTTAGATGAAAACTCACAAACGTTATTCGATGAATCAATTCACAACTTAAAAGCTGAATTAAAAATGATTACTAATTCGTTTAGACTTGAAGATGTTCCGGAAAAATTATCACCTGAATTTTTTGGAATTAATTTCCTTATTATTTATGAATAATTACTAAAGTAATATTTTAAGTGGTTCAGGATTACCACCGTGTTTATAAAAATCCACTAAATATTTAGTATAATCTTCTAATTCTGTACCAAATTTTTTCTTTTTCTGATAATTATTAAGAATATGAGGATAATATCCGAAATAGTCAACAACCTTTATAAAATCTCTAATCTTAGGATGAAGATTAATAAAATCTTCTACACATTTTCTACCAACATAAATACACAAGCTATCATCTGTTATAGAATATAAAATTTGGTCATCATACCAATCACCTTCGAATTTAAACATATCATCATCTGAGATGGTACTGTGAAAAATATCATTTATCTCGTTTTTTTCAGATTTATCCAATTTGTAATCCTGATAATTCTCTAAATATTTCATATAAAGTATATATAATTATTTGACTATGAATAATTTTAAATTATCCCATAACAATTCCCAAATAATATTCTCTTGGTCGTACTTAATTCTAATAAGATTTATAAAGTTGTCCTCACAATAATCGTTTTTGATTTTATCATTTTTAATTAACCTCTCGTACGCTTCTGCTCCCCCAAAAAATTCAGAAGGTTCATAATGTTGTTTTCCATCGAACTCAATTGCTATTCTGAAGGATGGTAGATAAAAATCGAAAGGTAATTCAAAAATGTTTCTACAATCTGGAAATTTGTGTTGTCTGCTAAATGTGATGTTATATTTCTCTAAAAATTTTGAAATCTCTTTTTCACCACGAGACTCACCACAACTTGGACACCCATTACCTTGAAGATGTGATAAAGGTCTTTGTTTAAAATCACCATGCTTTGGACAAGTGATAATTAATTTTGTTTGATTTGAAAGATATTCAGATTTATCATAGTTATACTTAAAATCATGCACTGAATTAGATTCATTAATGAACTGTCTCAATGTTTTTCTTACTGCCAGAACTCTCTTCTCAGGACATCTACCTGATAAATGGTCAGTTGGTTTTTGATAGTAATAGACACCTTTATATCCTATCATAATAGATGTATGACCATCTTTATATCTCATTTGGCTATAATCATATTTATCACCAAATACTTTTTTTGCTTTTCTGAGAAAATTATCCTTGGTTAATATTTTCTCAGGTGAAAGTCCCTGTAAATGAGAAACAGCAACCTGTTCCAATATAACACCATCACATAAAATCTTAACTTTTTTCAAAGCTCCTTTATAGTCCACTAAAGAGTAATCATATTTATCACCCCAAACTTTCTTTGCTTCTTCAATAAATTCCTGAGTTGTTTTACGTGGAGTGTTTTTCTCAGGACACCTTCCTAAGTAAATATGTTTATTTACCGATTGTTTATAAGATACACCCAGATATAATATATCTATAACATCAGTACTTAATATTTTTTCTGATAAATTTGGATACTCATATTTATATCCATGCTTTTCTCTTGCCTTTTCTAAAAATTCTAATCTTGTCATATGTTATATATTCAGATTTAGTTCCCCCTTTAAAGATTAATTGTAGAGATTTTTATTAAATCTAAAAAGGGGGAAACTATTTTTAAATATATAATGTATAAAAAATAATAATTTAAAATGGCTAAAACACAAGCAAAAGAAGTTAAAAAATTTGAATTTAGCAAGGTAGGTTCTATACTTGACAACATTGCTAAAACAGTACCGATTTTGGTAGAAAAAGAAATTAAAGAAAAAAAGTTCTTGACAACAGGTGTATATTTACTTGATGCGGCACTTTCGGGAAGATTACTTGGTGGAGGAGTAGCAACAAATAGAATTACTGCTTTTGCCGGAGAATCTGGAGCAGGTAAATCATTCATTTGCTATTCTATAACTAAACACGCGCAAAAACAAGGATATTCAGTAATTTACATAGACACTGAACAATCAATAGATTTAGAAGATCTCCCCAAGTTTGGAATCGATAATTCTTTAGAAAAATTCAGATTGATAAGATCAAATAAAGTTGAAGATGTTAATATTACTCTGACAAAATTAGTAGATGAATTAAAGGAACAAAAACTGGCTGGCTTTGAACTTCCAAAAATAATGATAGTTTTAGATTCACTTGGTCAAATGGCATCCAATAAAGAAAAAGAAGATTTATTGAAAGGTGATATTAAACAAGATATGACAAAGGCCAAAGCACTTGGTTCAATGTTCAGATCAATTAACACAGATTTAGGATACTTAGATATACCTTTGATAATTGCGAACCACACATATCTAACTTTAGATCTCTATCCACAAGAAAAATTACGTGGCGGAAATGGACTTTTATATTCAGCATCTGTTATTGGATTCATGTCAAAATCGAAACTTAAAACTGGTGAAGAAGATGATATGGATTTGGGAGCTTCAGGTATAACCGTTCTTTTCAAAACTCAGAAAAACAGATTAGCTAAACCTAAGAAGATTAGATTTGACATATCATTCGCACATGGGATGAATCCTTATACTGGTTTAGATGCTTTCTGTCGACCTGAATACTTTGAACAAATTGGCATTGCTCAGGGTAAAATGGAAGTAGATAAAAAAACAGGTGAAATGACATTCACTCCAGGTGGTTTGAGATGGTATGTTTCTCACTTAGATAAATCGGTAACAACTAAGCAACTTTTCACATCCGAAGTATTTACACAAGAAGTTCTAGAAAAAATGGCTCCAATCGTGAATGATTACTTTAGATTCAAATCTATCGATGAAATTGAAGAAACTGAAAAACAATTCAATAACATTATAGGAACACCAGATGACGAACCAATGGACTCAGAATCTTTTGATGCTGGTGATCTTTTCAACTAAAAAATAAAACCACTGATATGAAGCAGATAATTATTAATTTGTTAAGTCAAAGAAATTTAGAAATAAAGAGATATAACTTAGATGTTTTATATCAGGCTGGTATAAATAACATTCTAAAGAATATTGAATATTACTACGATAAACCTTACACTTGTAACTCTGTTCTCAAAGAGTTATTTGAAAGAGGAGTGATTGAAAAAATAAAAGAAACCCAGAATTAATTCTGGGTTTTTCATTTATCTATATTTTACAACTCCACCAATATTGTTCAACCTTGGGACATAGTTCTTTGGTACACCAAAAGTTTTCAAGCTCATAGTAGATATTTGATCAGGGAAACGAGTAAAATATTCTACTAATACATTTTTAACATCTTCAATTGAATCGTAATCATCTTCATCTATATTCATTATTTGCTTCAAGGCATAATAATTATTTTGGACATAAGTTTTAGCATCTAACTTAGTTTTGGGATTAAACTTTCCATAATCATCTAAATAATTCATGATAAAAGTATATATTTAGAAAAAATTGTCGTATATTAGCAGTATGAGAATAGAAAATCAAAACATATTTTTCGCTTCCGATTTTCACGTTGGACACTCCAATGTAATCAGACACGACGGAAGACCTTTTAAGGATGTTAATGAAATGAACCAAACACTTATTGACAACTGGAACTCAGTTGTTGATGATGAAGATATTGTATTTTATCTTGGTGACTTTTCTTATCGTTGTCATCCTAAAACCATGAAATGGTTTGCTTCACAACTTAAAGGAAAAATTTACTTTATCATGGGAAACCACGATAAATATCGAGATATTGTAAATCTTAACCGATTTGAAAAAATCTACGGAGACTCAACTGGACTTGGTGGTGCCACAATTCAAGTTAAAGACGAAGATGCTAACAGAGGTTGGCAGGATATTGTAATGTGTCATTACGCAATTCTTTCTTGGAATAAAGGGCACTATGGTGCTTGGCACTTACACGGACACTCACATCAATCTTTAGCTAAAAATCCTGATATGGCTTGGTTTTATCAAAGGAAAGTGATTGATGTTGGTTGTAATGGATGGGATTACAAACCTCTTTCTTACTCAGAGGTAAAGACAATAATGAACTCTCGTATTATTAAACCCGTAGACCACCACGAAGGAGATGCCGACTAATAACCAAACATATAAAAAAGGAGACCGAGTTTGTTGTATTGGCGGCGGTCTACACATTGAATGTGTAGTAGTTGAAGAATCAAAAAACTGGAACGATGTTAAGGTTTTCGATTTAATCACTGAAAGAGAAATCTGGGTTTCTCGAAACCAAATCGACCACGATAAACAATATTATAGAGACAAAGCTTTAAAAGAGTTGGGAATATGAAACAAGAATATGATATTTGGAATGAAGTTTTAGAAACACTTGGTTTCAAATTTAAAGAGGAGTTTACCATGTGGAGAACTTCTAATTTACTTGTATATTTCAAAGAGGAGTTAGAGGCTAAATTATATGTGAAATTTGAAACCGGCGAAGTTACCTCATTCATTCTCGATGGTTGGCAAATGAAAGAAACTTTTCAAAAAGAAAACTTGGAATTATTCAGATCGGTTAAGTTAAAACATCTTTTAGAAATTTAACTTTTTATTTTCAAAATATTTTACTATCTTTGTAAAATCAAAATCAAACATATGATAGTTACAAGAATAGCACCTTCACCAACCGGTAAGTTTCTTCATATCGGTAATTTACGAACCCTACTTTATAATTATTTTTTGGCTAAGCGTCATGGTGGAAAGTTTCTTGTACGTCTAGAAGATACCGATCGTGATCGTTACACACCTTCATTCCTTCAATACTTTAAAGACACTCTTGATTGGCTTGGTATAGTTCCCGATGCTTCTTATTGGAATCCAGATCCTTCTGTTGGTTCTTTTATCCAATCTGAAAGAGATTACTCCGACAAGATCAAGTTTCTGTTAGAAAATGGGTTTGCTTATTACGCCTTTGATACCAAAGACGATTTGGATCTGGCTCACAAATCTAATTCACAATTCAAGTATGATGCTTCTACTCGTATGGGTATGAAAAACTCACTCAGTCTGTCAAAAGTTGATGTAGATAATCTTTTGGCTTCCGGAACGCCTTACGTTATACGTTTTAAGGTTCCCGCTAACACTGACATTAATTTTACTGACGCAATTTTAGGTGATATTTCTATCAACACTAATCAAGTAGATGATAAAGTACTACTAAAATCTAATGGTGTTGGTTCTTACCACCTTTGTAATGTATGTGACGACCATGACATGGGAGTAACACACGTTCTTCGTGGACAAGAATGGGTAGCTTCAACTCCTTTTCACATCTTGGTTTATAAAGCGTTTGGTTGGAATATACCGACATTTGCACACTTGCCTCTGATTATGAATCCAGATGGAAAAGGCAAATTATCTAAAAGAACTGCTGCTAAATACGGTATTCCAATCGCACCAATTGGTTACACTGATGATATTAGTGTTTACCAAAAAGGCTGGAAAGATCTAGGTTACGAAACCGATGCTTTTATGAATGCTTTAGCACTAGTTGGTTGGAATCCAGGAGATAACAAAGAAGTTCTTTCTATGGATGATATGATTAGTTCATTTTCATTAGACCGAGTTCACAAAGCAGGTGCTCGTTTCGATATGGCAAAAGCAACTTGGATAAATTCACAATGGATACAACATAAAGTTTCCGATAATGATTTAACCTCCGGTATTGATTTGTCCAATCTAACTAATGACCAAAAATCAGCATTAATAACAGAAGCAAAGAAACGTTGCAATTTTAAGCACGATTTTTTACCGATAATCAATACACTTTTCAATAGAAAAGACAATGTAAACATAGACGATAACGATTTGCCCATTATAAATGGTGTTATAAAATCACTCGACACTGTTAATAACTGGACTTTCGACAACATATCAAAAACAATCACAGAATTCATCAACTCTAACGGTTTGAAATCCGGAAAAGTATTAGGTCTACTAAGAAAGACTATTGTGTATAACACACAAGGTATCGATGTTAAAAATTCTATGTTTATATTAGGCAAAGACGAAACAATAGATAGGTTAAAAGGATACTTAGTTTCAGAAATTATTTAAGAGTTATATCATGATGTTGCAGCTTTTAATATGAATCTATTCACAAAATCTAAAATAGTTAAGTCACTGGACACAAAAGTCCAAACTAAAGAAATCAAGAGTTACCAACTCACTGATACAAAACTCTTTATTCAAAAATCTAAACGGGCGAAATGTACAATAGATATGACTGGGTTACCTGGTCATATCTTAATTCGTCTCTTACAGAAAAGAATACCTGATCCAGGACAAATGAATACCACTGATTTCTTCAAAAAAGAAATAAGAGATTTAAAAATCAAAGATTTGGTGAATTAATAATGTGAAGGATTTAGACCAATAAAATTACCTTTTTCATCAGGATTATATTTAGGTTTTTCACAGGCAAGCAAAATCCTTACAATCTCTTTTACTTTATCCAAAGTCAATACATCACTAATGTGGTTCCCGAACTTTTGGGTATCAATAAAGTCTTTGATATTAACATTTAATTCTACACCAATACCTTCTAATTTAACTTTCTTATTGAAGACTTGTTCAAAACAATATTCTTTCATATTCTCACGAATAATTTCTAATTCATTTTGTGTATAAATAACACATTCTATATCACCAGTTAAAGATTCAATTTTAAAGATGTGTTTATCTGAATCAATTATATCCACATGACTCAAAGAAACATCAAAATAATCAGCTAAAATCTTTTCGTGATGAATATTGGATTTATCAATACCTTTATATAAACATTGTCTTAAATTAAGAATCTTAAACTCTTCGGATTCAAACATTTTAAAGCTTTCGAATGTTTTAACTAAATCTTTCTCCATAGCAATTCTATCCTCTACAACATCAGATATAACACGATTGATGTTTTGAATATCCTTTAATCCTTTTCTTTCTAAGAAGTTTTTTAACTTATCATTATTTTTAAGGTAGCGTCCTAAATTGACAGGACGGATTTTATGTGTATCAGTATATTCATCAATATATTGATTTACAAGTTGATAGTATTTGTTAGCATCTTCGGAATTTCTAATCATAACAGTATATATATTTATTTTAAATCTTAAAAAACCGAAAAAAAATTATTTAATTATAAAACAAAAGGATTATTTTATTATATATACTTAAAAATAAACGATATCACGATGAAAAAACTTATGTTCATTTTCGGAATCACTTTGGCTTTAGCTTCTTGTACAAGTCAACCAGCTGAAACTACTGCTACTACAACTGACTCTACAGCTGTTGTTATTGACACAGTTGCACCAGTAGCTGCTGATACAGCAGTTGTTGATACTCCAGCTAAGTAATTACCCGAAACTTAACGAAAGACCTCAGACAATATCTGAGGTTTTTTTGTGCCTATTTGACTTTAATATATACAGAAAAGTATATAAACTTTGATGAATTTTACTCAAGCTAAAAATTACTATAATACCAAACCGGTTGAATATGTTGTTAGAGAGTCATATAATGACTTAAAAGAAGATCGTGAATTTGTACCAAGATTTTCTCTTAAATCTTTTAAAGATTTTGAAAATGTTCCAATTAACGAGCCAATAAAATATGATGAGAAAATCATGATTAAAGCTATTCAATATGGTATGATTTTCTTAATTAGCTATAAAGGAGAGCAAGACAATCACTTCGCTGGCCATGAGCGAGTTATATATCCAATGGTATTAGGCCGTTCTTCTAAAGGCAAACAATTAATTAGAGGTTGGCATCTAAACGGATGGTCTGTTTCACAAAACAGAAAAATAGAAAAGATTTGGCGTCTTTTTAGAGCTGATAGAATACTCTCTATGACATTCACTGGTTCATTTTATCGATTACCACCAGTTGGTTATAATATGAATGATAAGGGTATGAGAGGTGGAATCATAGCTAAAGCTGATTTTAATGTCATTCGTAAGAATCAGCAAAACTTAGTTAAACAAAATGTTCTTCAGAGTAGAGAGGAAATCTCATTAGGAACTGAAGAAAGAAAATTTGTTTCAATTAAAGTTAAAACTACTGATACTAAATTAGATTTGACTAAAGCTACTGATAATCCTTATATTAATAATTTGAAGAATACAGAGAATGTTAGAATCTCTTTCTTGAAATCAATCTATGGTAATCAATATGTTGCAGTTTTAGGAGCAATGGGACAACCTGGTAATACAGTCAAAATTATTACAGATAAAGGTAGAACTTTGGGAGTTTTTAAAGTGTTAGATTCAACAACTGGAAAAATTCTGACCAGTATTAAAAAAGTAAGAGGAAATAATATTTATGACCTCTACATATTTGATAAAAAGATATGATACTAAAATTTAACGAAAGTCAATCATTTTTTACAGCCAAAGATATTATTGACAATATCAAGGATATTTGTACTAATCTAAAAGATGAGTTTATAGAATATCTTCTTGAACCTTCAGATGATATCAAAATTAAAATGTTAGGTATTTACTTGAATGGTGGAATCAAACGAACCAAGTTCGAATTGAATATCAAAGTTAAAAAATTGAATCAAGAACAAAAAAAAGGTTTGTTTGTAACAATACAACAATTAGAGAACTATCTTCACTCAGAAGGAATCACTTGTTCTTATGAATTACATTATGAGAAAACTTTTCCAAAAGGTTGGGGAAGAGTTGGAGAGACAACTAATATTATTAAGTCAGAAAATTTCGATGAAAGTATGATGAACAAGCCAAATTATAGAAATGAAGACAACTTCTGTCGTAGAATAATCATAAAATTCAAAAGGGAAAATAATATATAAGAATATGAGATTACAATTATTTAACCAATTTAATGAAAAATTTGATTTTAATAAATTGTCTGATGAAGAATTAGATGAAGTGAAAAAAGATTTAATTAAAGCATTAGAACAGCTTAAATTTGGCATTCTCGAAAATATAGAGTATGATACAAATACCAACAAAATAGTATTCAAAGATGGATTTAAAAATATTGATGTCAATTTTTTATTAGGATTATTAAATAAAGAATTCGGAGAAGATACTATTAGAGAATTAAATGTCGAAGCACTTCTAAGAAAAATAGCACAAATTATAGTTCTCAAGAAAAGATCTACTCGTAGAAGAATTAAAGAAGAATTTACAACTTATATTAACTCTTTAGACGCAAGAATCCAAAGGCAAAAAGAAACTCTTTCAGACGATGAACATTTCGATAAAATCGAAGGTGAATGGTCAATTCTACCAAGAAAGAAATATGAAGGTGAGAAATATGATCTTCAAGTTGAGTTAATGAAACTTCAAGAATGGGTAGTTAAGAATAAAAAGAAAGTAGCAATAGTTTTCGAAGGGCGTGATGCCGCTGGTAAAGGTTCTACTATCAAAAGATTCGTTGAATATATGAATCCTAAACATTTTAGAGTTGTCGCTTTAGGCGTACCAACTGAAGAAGAAAAGAATAATTGGTTTGGTAGATATGAAAAACACCTACCTAAACCAGGTGAAATAGTTTTCTTTGACCGCTCTTGGTATAATAGAGCTGTGGTTGAGCCGGCGATGGGTTATTGTACCGAAGAACAGTATAATAACTTTATGGAAAATGTTCTTGATTGGGAAGAAAAAATGATTCGTGAGGGAGTAATCCTAATCAAGTTTTGGTTTTCAATCACTAAAGAAAAACAATTACTTAGATTCAAATTAAGACAAGAATCACCACTTAAATATTGGAAATTCTCACCAAATGATGCTAAAGTAGTAGACCAGTTTGAATTGATTGGTGAATTTAAAAACAAAATGTTTGTTGAAACGGCTTCAAGAATTTCACCTTGGATTATTGTCAATTCGAATGATAAAAAAGTCGGTAGATTAAATGCAATCAGATACGTTTTAGATAAAGTTGATTACGAAGGGAAAGATTCTACAAAATGTAAGTGGTATCCAGAAGTAATAAACATACTAGATTAATGAATAAGCTAAAAACATATGAAAACTTTTTTGGTGGAACTCATTTAGGTTCTGATCAAGTCAATACAGATTCAAGTGTAGTAAGAGATAATACTTCAACACCAGATGAGTATTCTGATGAATTTATCAATGATGTCGAAACATTAAAAAATGATATACTTACACATATAGAAGAAAATGATTTTGATACAGTTCAATTAAAAAAAATTAAATCGTTTATTTCCACATTATGAAACACTTAAAAATATTTGAAGCAGAGATTAAAAGAACATTTGGAGAATGGTTAAAAAATCCACAAGCCAAAAGAACTGAGTCAATTTATACATTTGAATTTTTAGTTAAAAAAGTTTATAATATAGATGAAGGAAATGGTTTAGATGGTGATAATTTAATTGATTTCTTAAAATATGAAAGAGGTAATGATCTTTGTCAAGATATTGCCAATGAATTAGATTTAGGATATGGATTGGCCGGCGATTTCGATGATGAAGAAGAATACCAAGCACCCAAATTGAGTAGTTCAGAAGTTAGAGCTAACTTCGATGAATATTTTGAAAGATGGATTGAACAAGTCTATAACAATGATATGTCTAAGTTTTATAGAATGTATGACTTAGATTTCGAAGAACTCGAAATTGGAAAAGATGAGTTGGATGCAATAAAAACCACATTTAATCAGGAAGATTTGAAACAATATTATCCTTATCGAGAATTTAATCAAGACTTCAAAATAATAAGAATGGAAATTACCGGAATGAAAGACGAAAATATAATAGTTGGTGAAATAGAAACTAATAGAGATTTAACACCGGATGAAATAGACTCAATAAAAGATTATCTAACAGGACAATGCTCTGATGGTTGGGGTGAAGGACTTTCACAAGAACAGGAAAAAGAAGAAAAACACGGATTAAAATTCTGGGTGAATATATCTCCTTGGTGGAGCGGAGGATTTCCAAACTGGTATTTAGAAATTAAAAAGAAATAAAAAAACCCTACTGAAAAGTAGGGTTTTTAATTTTAAACAATGTCCGAACTTTCTATTAAAGTATATGTAAATGAATTACCATGAATCTTCGCCGCTTTACGACAGATTTCCATAAAAGCTTCAAAGTCAGCCGCCTTTTTGAATACCTGACATCCTTCTGACCAGTTCTCTACATAAGTTGAGTCAGCACCTGCTTTGTGAATATTAATTCCAAAAACTCCTTCTTGAATCCTATCTTCGTTATATGTCATATCACGATTAGCATCACGATAAACTTTAACATTTGATTTTTGTCTTAAAGCTTCGTATTTACCTTGATGTAGACCTAATTGATGAGAACCTTTGTATTGTCCTTCAACTAATCTTGCAACACCAGCAGCATTGTGATATTCCATAACTCCTTTTTTACCAGGATCAGTTGTCGCTGGCCAACATTGGAATTTCCAAACACCCGATTCTTTATAAGAAACAGTCAAACAATCATCAAACACGTTTGTAACTGTTTGACCTGTTTTTGAGTTTCTAACACCAACAATATTCACATCAAAACCTTTATTTGATTCATCTTCAAACCAAACATAACCTTTTGATTTCACCGCCTTTTCGATTTGTTCTTTTGTATAGCTCATAATTTTTCTTTTTCTTTTATATATCTAATCTTTTAATTAAAAAATTTCTATAAAAAGAAAACCGCTGACGATGAACGTTTACACTCAAGAAGAAGTTGAAAGAATTAACAAGATAAAAGAAACCAACGATAGATTAGAAACATTTTTTCAAGACAAAAGAGCTGAATGGAACAAAACAATCGAGCCACTTTATCAAATCTTGAAGTTTGAAATCACTACTGAAACTTCGAAAAAAATTATGGAAACTCAAGCTCTTACACTCTCATATCGTCAGATGATAACTGAGCAAATTTCAGTATTCTTAGATAAGCGGTCTAAACAAGAAGTAAAATTGAAAAGACTCAAACAAGATAAGTTTATTTGGTATGCCACTGGTTTCGGAATAAAAACAAATATGGGTGAAAAAACTCTTCTTATAGAAGCTCATGTTGCTGAAGAACAAAGAAATATAGAATTAATTGAAAATTATATTGAATTTTTAAGACAATCAAATAAAAACTTAGAATCACTTCAATTTACTATTAAGAATATTATTGAGTTATTCAATTACCTTGGTAGATAATTAAAGTCGATTGATTAGACCGGTACAATCGTCACAGAATCCTGATAAACCAGTACCTTCACATCCATCACAAGGTCCAAAACCTGTACCCTTACAGTCCTTACAAGATTTTAATTTACCCTTAGCGTTTTCAATCTCACCATCACCATCGCAAGTTCCACAAGCGTTTTCACCACTACCATCACAATCATCACAATCTTCAGAGCCCTTTCCACCACAACTGGAACAACTAAAACATTCACCATCAGTAGATTCCAGCTCAAAACCTTTTCTGAATCCAATATTTGAAAGTTCGTCTTTATCCTTAGAAAGATATTTAAGAGTATCCATATAAGGATATTCATCACAATCTCCGTCAACCTCACATACAATCTTTAATTTTACTATTTGACCTTTAAACTTAAAAATCATTCCCTTTTCATTATCAGAATTGTTGTGAGCCTTTACTAACCAACCCTTTTCTTCAGCATAGTTTAGAAATTTTTGCTCATCTGAAGATTTCATACAATAGATTCTATCCATAAAGTACTTAGTACCTTCAAATTTTACATCATCTTTTAATGTTATTTCAGAAGGTTTCCAAACAAGTGCTCTACCAATAAGAAGTTTCTTTTTGTCCACTTTTTTAGTTAATATTAGAAGTTGGCAACATTTAGAATCTGAGTAAATATCAAAGTAGGAATTATCAACATCCTTCATACATGAATTAGATAAAGGTCCTTCACCATAATCCTCAAAGTAATTATCCTCATCATACCAATATTTTATATCTTTACCTTTAACTAAATCAAATTCTTCTCCTTCAGTTTTAGTCTTAGCTTTATACAAATTAACAAAATCTTCTAACTCTTTATCTGTAAACTCTATTTTTGCCAAATCGGCCAGAGCTTTAACACATCTACCCACACCGATTTCACTTCTACCTTTAACGGTATAAGGATCTAAATCATCATTCTTTTGTAACATCTGGTCAAACTTGACTTGCGATATGAAACTGACTTTATCTTCTTTATCAGTCACATCGATAAAATTGTTTTTAAGTAGTTTATCATCATACCACTCTTCAGCTAAATCATAAATCTCTTCTGCTAATTTAGATTTTGACTTTATATCGAAAAGTTTTTCTTTGAAAAGGTCAGAATATTCAATATTACCTTCAAGAATAAGTTGTAACTCCTTTAATTTTTCTACAATAAGAAAACTTTTATAACCTTTAATCATATCCATTATATATTAAATCAATATGCCAAAATATCAAGTTATAAAAGACATCAAAGTAATTGATCATATTCTACTTAAAATAGGAGATGAGATAGAATTGAATGAAGGCGAACCACTAAAAATGAACACACCTTTTGGATTTTTAGAATTATCTTTCGACAATATAAAATCTTCTCTTAAAGAGATAGAAACAATTCAAGTATCAATCTTACCATTAGAAGATGAAGATGTAGTAAAAGAATACCGTTTACAATTAGATGTCAAAACAACTCGTAGAAAAGCCAGAGAGATTGAAAAATATTTGAGAGAAACTTTGGAGAGAATGATATAATTTGTATATTTGTAGGTGAAAAATCAAAAGTTATGGATAATATAGATCCTTCTAAATACTCAATCGGTGTCTGTGTAGCACGGTTTCAAGTTCACGAATTACACGAAGGACATCACCACGTTATCAAACAAGTAACTGGAAATCACAAAAAAACTATTATCTTTTTAGGAGTTCCTCGATTTGTGGGAACTAAGAAAAATCCTCTCGATTTTGACACACGTAAAAAGATGGTTCAAACTCATTACCCAGACTCTATCATCTTAGCCATTCAAGACCAATCTGACAATAACCGTTGGGCACAAGAATTGGATAAACGTATTCGTGAAGTTTATCCTCACGGCGAAGTACTTATGTATGGTAGTCGAGATTCATTTATTCCACACTACTTAAATGGTGGTGGAAAATTCCAAACTAAAGAATTAGAACCACTTGGTACTTGGGCTGGCACTGATATTAGAAAACTTATTTCAGAAGAAGTCAAAAACTCGAAAGATTTTCGTTCCGGTGTTATCTATCATACCTACAACCTTTATCCTCGTGTTATACCAACTGTTGATATAGCACCACTCAGTTCAGATGAAACTAAAGTCTTACTGGCTAAAAAGTGGGATGAATCTAAATGGAGATTTATTGGTGGCTTTGTCAAACCAGAAGATGAATCAGTCCAATTAGCCGCTCGTAGAGTTTACATGAAAGAAACCGGTTCTAATTCAGAATCCGGAGATTACAAATATCTAACATCTTGTCAAATCCAGGATTGGAGATTCAGAGGAGAAGATGATAAAATTATGACAACTCTTTTCACTTGTAAATATCTTTGGGGTGGAATAAGTCCTTCTGATGATATCCAAGAGCTGAAATGGTTTGATATTTCAGAATTAAAATCTGACCTATTTATGGAGGAACATCAAAAATTATTTAGTATATTTACATCACAAAAATAAATCTTACATTATGAATACAATGTTTAATAACATCCTAATGTTGTCTGATAGTTACAAAGTAACTCACTGGCCGCAATATCCCGAAGGCACAGACACCGTAACATCTTACCTCGAATCTCGTGGTGGAATGTTTAAAGAAACTATGTTTGTCGGTCTTAATTACATTCTTAAAACCTATCTTACCGGTCAAGTTGTAACCGAAGAAAAAATACAAAAAGCTAAAAAGTTCTGGGACGCACACTTAGGACCCGGACACTTCAACGAAAAAGGTTGGAGATACATTCTCGAAAAATACGATGGTTATCTTCCGGTAACAATCAAAGCCGTACCCGAAGGTACAGTTGTTCCCACTGGAAACGTACTTGTTTACATTCACAACAATGGTGGAGAACAAACTCGTTGGTTAACCAACTACTTAGAGACACTATTACTGCAAGTATGGTACCCGATTACTGTCGGTACCCTTTCTCGTGAAATTAAAAAAGTTTTTATTAAATACTTGAAAAAAACTACTGACTACAATAAAGAACAAATCACCGGCATTGTAAACTTTATGTTACATGACTTTGGTTTCCGTGGTGTTTCATCAGTTGAAAGTTCTGGAATTGGTGGACTAGCTCACTTGGTTAACTTCCGTGGAACTGATACAGCTTCTGCTATCATTTTGGCTCAAGAAATTTATAACACTGATGAAATGTTGGCTTTCTCAATTCCAGCATCTGAACACTCTACGATTACTTCTTGGGGAGAAGAAAATGAAGTAAAAGCATATGAAAATATGTTAGATGCTTATCCAACTGGAATTAGAGCTTGTGTATCCGATTCTTACAACATCCTTAGAGCTTGTGAAGAATTGTGGGGTGAACAACTTCGTGAAAAAGTTCTTAACTTGAATGGTCGACTTGTAATTCGTCCTGATAGCGGAGATCCAGTTCAAACTTTGAAAAAAGTATTTCACATCCTTTGGAATAAGTTCGGTGGTCGCACCAACTCAAAAGGTTTCAAAGTCCTTGACGACCATGTTCGTGTAATTCAAGGTGATGGTGTTAATTATGAGTCTATCACTGAAATCTTAGATATGATGGTAGAAGAAGGTTTCTCGGCTGAAAACATTGTGTTTGGTATGGGTGGAGCACTTCTTCAAAAAGTTGACCGTGATACTCAAAAATTCGCCTTCAAATGTTGTTCAATCACAATCAATGGTGAAGAACGTGATGTTCAAAAACACCCACTTGAAGTTGATAAATATGGAAATATTATTCAATCTTTCAAAACTTCTAAGAAAGGACATTTGAAACTGATAAAAACTGCGAATGGATTTGAAACTATTCAGAACTCTAAAGATGATGAAATGGATGTGATGGTAAAAGTATTTGAAAACGGACATCTTTTGGTCGATTATACTTTTGATGAAATACGTCAAAGAGCTGAAATTCTCTTCGATGTTGAACTACCTGAAATAGCATAATGAGAAGATTTGACAAAAGTTATTTAGATAAATGGAATGAGAGGTTGAAAAAACTCAACCTCTCATTATCTTTAAATGGTACTCAACACTATACAGATGTAATAACAATTTGGGGAGTTGATAATAGTTACTCTGAATACCAAGGATTTCAAGGATTTCGACCAACTCCTGTACCTATTTACAAAGCTCCAGAGATATCATATCTTTTCAATTTTTCGGTTTCTAAAAAGTGCTCTAATAGGTTTTATGACCTTTTACAATCTCTTCTAAAATCAGGAACTACCTTTTATTACACAACGAAAGATACAGGTTCTTACTCAAAAGGACAAACCGAAACTAAAAATTATGTTTGTAGAAAAAATCTTTCAGAGTTTACAATAGAAAAAACAGACATTAAAATACATCAAGTCGATTACATACAAAATACTTGTAAATTAAGTACTAATTTATTTGACATTATTCATTTTGTTAATTCAGTTGAAAGCGCTGTAGATATTATATCTAAGTATTTCGAGTATGAAGAAGATGGTACTGAAATCTGTAAAACAAAATATAGTGTCAATGAAATAGTATCAACTAAAGAAGATAAATCAGGCAATTATATGATTTTAGATTTCGTAATTCAATCAGATAATACTATTTGTTACAAGCTATCGAAAATACAAAATAGTTTAACATCAGAGGTGATAATTTTTGATGGCATTTCAATTTTTAAAGAAGAAGACATAATACCAAATAGAGAAGATAGGTTAAATACTCTATTAAATTGACGTTTATATTTTAATATATACTACAAAATTTAAGCTAAGTAGTATGAAGATTAATCGTTTTGACCAATTCATTGTTGAAAAAAAACAAATTGAATACTTACAAAGATTAGAAGAATCTTTAATAAACGAAGAAGCCGGATTCAAAGATGTTCTTATGGGACTTGCTCTATTAGCCGGTGTTGTCGGTGGCAGTGTTAGTTCAGCATCTGCTCAGAGTAAAATATCTGACAAAGATATGGCTAAAAAAATAGAGAATGTACTTGATGATAAGGCACAATTACAGAACGCAATAGATTCACTTGAGGTAAGAGGTATGGATGATGCCGCAGA
>Ga0214923_10004196_pt1 | contig 17590 bp, 22 predicted proteins | sample LL1510_MetaG_FD_177993 | JGI IMG/M metagenome (GOLD analysis project Ga0214923, IMG submission 177993) | Freshwater microbial communities from Lake Lanier, Atlanta, Georgia, United States - LL-1510 | ecosystem: Environmental > Aquatic > Freshwater > Lake | place: USA: Georgia | collected... | reverse complement strand
TGAGATACTTCAGATGCTACAGACTCTACCGCAGGCAGGTGGTGCAACGCCTGAAGGCAGAGCGATGGCACAAGCACCAATTCCTGGTATGCCTCCGCAGGGTGGCGCACCTTCACCATCCCCATCTTCACTGTAAGGAAACATCATGGATTTGTTCAAACCCCGTGGCGCAGCAGCCCCTCGCCGTCCTACTGACAACAATCAGCAGCACGGCGTTGTAACCAACACACCTCGCTTTTCCCAGCTTGGCGGTTTGTCAGCCCCTAACAAGGTTGGCAAAACTGGCATGGCTGTTCAAAAGCCTGGTGACGGCAAAAAAGTTATTTAATCAAGACTAGAGGGTAATCATGTCTTTAGAAAATATGTCCTTAGAAGCTCGTGACGAGTTAGCTGCGCTGGCTCAAACACTTGCTGAAAACCCTAGTACCCGCAAAGACTTTTTGCGGATGACCAAAAAGGTCAAGCCTGACCTGCCTATTCCCGAACTGGAACTGGAAGATTACACACATAGAGCCGTCAGCAAGTCTGAGGAGCGTGTGCAGCAACTGGAAGCCAAATTGCGGGAGCGGGACGCTGTTGAAGAACTTAACAAGCGTAGGCAAAACTTGTTGAAGAAGGGCAAGATTCAATCTGAAGACGAAATTGCCGAAGTCGAAAAAATTATGCTGGAGCGTGGCATCAACAACCACGAGACAGCAGCGGAATATCACGCTTGGATGAAGCAAGCCGCTGTGCCGACCTCTTCTGGTTACAACCCTTCAGCCGTCAAACAATTTGACCTGAACAGTTACTGGAAGAATCCCGCAGCAGCAGCTAGAAACGAAGCGGTAAAGGCTCTCAATGATCTGCGGAAACCCGTCAGACCTATTGGGTTGTAAGAGGGTATTGTTTTTTAATCTGTAAATAGGAGGCCTTATGGCTATTGGCGGCGGCATCCTACCAGCAACAGGGTCATCTCAATTTACAGAGTTGACTTACGTTACTCGTAGGGCTTTTATTCCCAAGCTGGTTGTCCAGCTTTATAACTCGACACCCTTGATGGCTGCGCTGATTGCCAACAGTCAGCAGGCTTCTGGTGGTGTTTCTTCTGTAACCGTACCCGTGCAGGGCGCTCAGTTTGTGAACGCACAGTGGTCTGACTACTCTGGTTCTTTTGCCCAGCCTTCAGTCCAGCAAGGCGCATACAACGCTGAATACGACCTGAAACTGATGATTTCTCCTGTGCCTTTCCTAGGCATGGAGGGTGCAGTACAGCAGGACGCAGCGATTATTCCTCTGATCGAAGCTCGTATGAACGATGCGACCAACGTGATGATGGATGCAATGGCTACAGCCTTGTACAACAACACCAGCAACACTCAACAGTTTATTGGTCTGCCTGCTGCGATTGCCGACTCTGGCACTTACGGCAACATTGACCGCTCTACCTACACTTGGTGGAAGTCCAAGCAATACGCTGCTGGCGGTGTGAACCCCACACGTCAGAACGTGTTGCAGTACATCTCTGGCACAGTGAAGAATGGCGCTGAAATGCCTTCTTTTGGTGTGTGCGGTTTTGGTACTTGGACTCTGTTGGCTCAAGACTTTGTGGGTCAAGAGCAGTATGTCATCACCCCTGGCTCTGGCTTTGATGGTGACCCTAACGGTCCTCAAGCTGCTTTCCGTGCATTGATGGTTGCTGGCGTACCTATCTACCCAGACCCATACTGCCCTGAAGGTACGATGTACCTCATCAACACCAACTACTTGTCTCTGTACATCCACGAGCAAGGTTCGTTTGTGTTCACAGGCTTTGAATCCACACTTCCCAACTGGCAGATTGGTTATGTTGGCGCAGTTTTGATGATTGCTGAGTTAATCAACGTCAAACCTAAAGCCATGACCAAAGTGACTGGTTACAACTACCTCTCACTGTAAGGAGTACACACCATGTCTTTAAGTGCAAATAAAATCCTACTGGCAAATGCCGCAACGAACACCGCTGGTGCGTTCCTCCAGCCTCAGTCGCTCGGCAATGCCACCGCCACCATTCCTGCTGGCTTCTATCAAATGTTGGCAACCGCTAACGTGACCATTGAGATGAACACCAGCAACAACATTTCCAGCCCCACATGGGTTGTGGCTCTTGCCAACAACACCAGCGGCTTGATTTGGAGTGATGGAACCAACTACCGTGCCAACGTGTTGGCTGGTACTCCTACTATTACCTTGTATGCATCCAATGGCGGTCAGTCTGCCAGCGGTACTTACAACTCATAATAGGGGTACGGCATGAATGCGAATCATGTAGGCTCGTTCTATCCTGACCAGTTTGGCAACTTTGCTGTTTGCACACCCTTAAGTTCTCCAATTTATTTGGGTGCAACAGGCAATGCAGTTGCCACACTTGCTCAGAACAACAATACGTCTTACATTGTTCGCCGTGTGACCGTAGCTGGCGCTTCTGGCAGCGTTGCTCTTGCAAATGTGACCATCCTGACCAGCTCAGATGGCAACACATCTAACGCAGTGACCAACGCAGCCGCTCTGACAACCGTTACAGGTGCTACCAAGTTCCAAGATTTGCCTCTGTCTACCGCAGCGGCATCTACTGTGTACTCTGGTTCCTTGTATGTGTATGTCGGAACAGCAGCCGCAGCCAACAATTCAGTTGAAATTACGGTTTTCGGTGACGTTGTAACGCTATGAGTGACGTTTGGGTAACCAACGAGAGCGATAAAGACTTAATTGCGTCTTACGCTTACGTGGAATACAAGTTTCCTAAAGGCAAGACCGTTCAGGTTCCTTTAGGGGCTGTAAGACACATCTTTGGTTACATGGACCCCAACAAAGAGCCGTATTTGGCTTATTTGGGGTTCATACGTCTACACAGTGAACTTGAAGAAGGACTAAAGAGGCTTGCAAAGTTCAAGATTTCTGAGCAGCCTCCCGAACAGAACCGCTCGTTACCCTCGGCGGTTGGCGTAATACCCTTGCGGATTGAAAAGTCCGCAGGGGGAAAGGTCAATTCCAAAGCCGCCTAATTATGGACGCTAAATGGCAACCCTCTCGACTTATATCACGCAAGTTCAGCGGCTGTTGCACGATGCCAATGGCGTTTTCTGGTCCGATTCTGAACTAACAGATTACATCAACGAGGCTCGTGAGAGAACGGTCAGGGATACTGGCTGTCTGCGAACCTTGCAGGTGACGTACACGCCCCTGTCTAGCACAGGTGTGGCAGCTACACAGTGGGCAGCAGGTACAACACTGGCTGCTGGAGACTTTGTGTTCTCTGGCATTTTCATTTACCAAGTCATTACAGGCGGCACACTTGGCTCTACCGTGCCTCCCTACCCCTACGGTAACCAAGCCTACCCACCCAGCACAACATTTACGGTGGCAGGCAGTACAAACATGGTGTTCCAGTACGATTCTCCGTGTGAAGTTATTAGTTTGGCGTCTTTGCCCAACTCTCTGTACACGCTGGACGTGCTAAACGTCACGTTGTACTGGGGCAACAGCCGTATTCCGCTGCGTTATCTGCCGTGGACCAACTTCAATGCACAGTTGCGCTATTGGCAAAACTACGTAGGCAGACCTGTGTGCTTTTCTACGTATGGACAAGGGCAGTTGTACATAGGTCCAATCCCAGACCAAAGCTATGCCATAGAAGTAGACACCATTATTCTGCCTACAGCGTTAACGGCAACCAATCCTAGCCAGACGGACCAGATTGTGGATCCGTACACCACGCCTGTGCAGTTTTATGCGGCTTACAAAGCCAAGTACAAAGAGCAAAGTTATGGTGAAGCGGAAATTTTCAAACAAGAGTACGCTAAACACATCCAAGCTGCGATAAACAGCACGTTTACCCGTAGAATTCCTGACCCCTACTCTTCACCGTACTAATCATGGCAGCAGCAGAGCAAAAAAAGTCCTATGCTGTCATCAAAAACTTCAAAGGCTTAAACACCAAAGCCAACAGAACGGCTATTGATGAAGATGAATTTGCATGGCTAGAGAACGCCATGCCCATAGGGTTTGGCAACATCAAAATTGTTGCAGGACAATCAGCTCTTAATGCTGCAAACGTTGCCGTAAATTTTGGAAATACGGTCACGGTGCTAACCTCCGCAAGTATCAATGTTAGTGATTACTTACTTGCGTTTGAGAACAATGGCAGAGCCGAATACTACAATTTAACCAGTTCATCTTTGGGTAACGTTGCCGCTTCTGGTACGTTTTCTAGTTCGGGCATAACGACTGCTCAATACAAAAACGACCGTGTAATTATTGGTGACCCGTCTAAAGGTTTGTACAACTGGGACGGAAACAATGTTGTTTCTATAGGTTCTGTAGGTGTGATTGGCATCACAGACCCAGGCAGCGGTTACACAACAGCTCCAACCGTAACCATAGGCGCTCCTAATGAAACTGGTGGAGAGCAAGCAACAGCGGTCGCAACCATCACAACAGGTTCTGGGGGCATAGCCAGAGTCAACGTCACGTCTGGTGGCAGCGGTTACACCACCGTTCCTAACGTCATTATTGGCGCACCTGATTTGGTAGGAGGTGTGCGAGCAGAGGCTGGAGTGACCATTTCTGGTGGTATTGTTGTTGCTGTAGTGGTGACCAACCCTGGTTCTGGATACACAACCGCTCCAAGTGTGACTTTTACTTCTGGTGCGGCGACAGCAACAGCAGTGGTGAACACAGGTTTTGTCAACAGCATCACGCTTACAAACGCAGGGACAGGATATACCAGCGCCCCAAACGTCACTCTTTCTGGTGGTGGCGGTTCTAACGCCACGGCAATTGCCAGCTTCACAACCTTCAAAACAGGCACTGTAGCGGTGCAAATCACAAATGGTGGAACAGGTTACACAAATGCAGCCAACACAGTCGTGACCATTACAGGTTCTGGATCCAACGCTGCTGGCACAGCCATTCTCAGCGGAGGTCAGATTACCCAAGTGATTATGAGCAACCCTGGCTCTGGGTACGCCAGCAACACATCTGTGACCATTACAGGTGGTGGTGGAAACAATGCCGCAGCAATAGCAATTACAAACTTAGACCCAATCGTAGACGTTGCTACCTTTTCTGGTCGCACATGGGTTGCGGCAGGAAGGACGTTGTACTACTCAGCCGCAGGAAGCTACTCTGACTTCACGTCTGTCAGTGCAGGCACGTTTGTCTTAACAGACAGCACTTTGCATGGCAACATACAAGCCATCATTTCTGCCAACAACTTTCTGTACATTTTTGGTGACGACAGCATCAACGTCATTTCTGATTTACGGGTAACTACAGCTGGTGTAACTCTATTTACTAACACCAACGTAAGTGCCAGCGTGGGCAGCAAGAGAACTTACGCCATTTTTCCGTATTTTCGTTCTTTGTTGTTTATGAACGATTATGGTATGTATGCTCTTGTGGGTTCTACAACCAGTAAAATTTCAGACCCTCTTGACGGCATTTTCCCGTACATAGATTTCACAAAACCCATCACGGGTGGACAGGTGTTGATTAACAACATCCTGTGTGCGGCGTTTAATTTCTACCTTGACAGCAGCTTTCCTGCGACTTTCAGTACAGGAAGTCGTTATGTGCAGGCTGTTTTCTTTGAGAAAAAATGGTTCATCACTAGCCAAGGAACGCTGAATTTTGTCACTTCAGCTCCTCTTTCTGGAAACATCAATCTGTACGGTGTGTCAGACACAGCTCTTTTCCGGCTGTATGCAAACGCAACATCAAGCATCAACAGCACAGTCAAAACAGCTTTGTCTCCTATGAAAGACCCTATCAGGACAAAGCAAGCGTTAAAGTTTGGCATTGAAGCTACGCTAACAAGCCCTGCTTCTTTCCAAGTGACAGTAGACAGTGAGAGTGGTAGCAGCCCGACATACACGCTTAACAACGCAGTCGTATGGTTTAACAATGTGGGTACAACCTTGACTTGGGTCAACAACAGCTCACAAACAATAGGCTGGTTGACGGGCAATGGCTATGCGCTCTATAAGTCAGATGCTCAGCAATACGGTAAATATTTAGGCTTAACCATGACTAGCAATTCTGCTGGCTTTGTGTTAAATACAATAGAGTTTGAACATGAATTAAGAGTGAGGTTCTAACATGGCTGTTCCCTATACATTTGGCACTGCAACCGCTGCCATACCTTTGTCCCAGCTGGACAACAACTTTGCGACCACAATTACGTTGGGAAATACCGCTATCCAGCTTGGCAACACGGTAAGCACTCTCAACAACATGACACTTGCCAATGTCACGATTAGCAGTGTGGCTGCCACGTTTCCTAACAGTTACCTAGCCAACAACACTATTACGCTAGGAAATGCAACGCTGACATTAGGTGGCACAACCAGTAACGTGGGTAACCTTACGTTGTCAAATGTCACTATCAGTAGTGTGTCAACCGCCATCACGCCAGCACAAGGTGGTACGGGTTTGACAACACTAACAGCCAACAACGTGTTGATAGGTAACGGCACAAACAACGTTGCATTTGTTGCACCAGGTTCAAACGGGAACGTGCTGACATCTAACGGTACAGCTTGGGTTTCCTCAACACCATCAGCTTTTGCATATCCTGGAGCTGGTATTGCCAACTCTACAGGTTCAGCGTGGGGTACGTCCTATACAACTACGGGTTCTGGCACAGTTGTTGCATTAGCAACTTCACCAACTTTGGTAACTCCTGTTTTAGGTACACCTACAAGCGGAACATTATCCAACTGCACTGTAGACGGAACAGATTCAGTTGGATTTAGAAATATTCCAATTAACAGCCAATCTACTAATTACACATTGGTTTTGGCAGATTCAGGAAAAGTTATATTGCATCCATCAAGTGATGCAAATGCAAGAACATTTACCATTCCTGCAAATTCAAGTGTTGCTTACGCTGTAGGAACAGCAGTCAGTTTTATTAACATGACTTCTAATGTTGTAAGTATTGCAATTACAACTGATACCATGTATTTATCTAGTGCGGGTACAACTGGTACACGTTCACTAGCTCAATATGGTTCAGCCACTGCGGTAAAAATTACTTCAACTTCTTGGTTAATTTCTGGGAGTGGTCTGACATGACAGGGGTAACACAAGCTGTTTTTATGAACCAGAGGTCGTTTGGAGTACCCCCCGGGCAGCAAGCGTACACGACTGCCGGATCTTATTCTTGGGTTGCGCCAACTGGTGTCACATCTGTTTCGGTTGTCGCTGTAGGTGGCGGTGCTCTTGGTAATGGTCCTATATCAGGTGGTGGTGGTGGTCTACGGTACTACAACAATTTTGGCGTAACACCGGGTAATTCTTACACAGTTGTGGTTGGCGCTAGAGCAACTTCAAATGGCCAAGGCGGTGGAAATTCATCATTTAATTGCACTACTCTTGTGGCTAATGGTGGCTCATCAGGGTCCGGGGCAGGCCCATTTGCTGGCGGTGGTGGAACAACTATCGGTGGCTCTGTTGGCGGCGGCAATGGCGGTGCAGGACGCGGATCACCTTGCGGAGGTGGTGGTGGTGGCGGAGCAGGTGGTTATAGTGGTAATGGTGGCGACGGCGCACCAGATAATTGTAGTCCCGGTATTGCTGGGTCTGGCGGTGGCGGTGGCGGTGCTGGCGGTCAAAGTAGTTATGCTGGGGGTGTCGGCATATTGGGTCAAGGCGCAAGCGGTGCGCCCGGTTTATCAGGCGGCCAAAACGGACAACCCGGTTCTGGTGGTTCAGGAGCATGTTATGGCGGCGGTGCTGGTAATTGCACCCCCGGCGGCGGCGCAGTTCGTATCATTTGGCCCGGCAATACCCGTAGTTTCCCATCAACTTGTACAGGGAATCTTTAACTAGCAGAAAAAATGAATTTGTTTATTAAAACCGAAAACGGTCAAACCAAGAATCATCCTGCGTTTGAAGACAACCTTATTCAAGCGTTTGGTGAGGTTCCTTCGCATTGGGAGGCGTTCATTCGCGTTGAACGCCCTGCTCTGGGTGTTTATGACGTGCTGGAATCCAATGAACCGACCTATGAAAAAGTAGATGGTTTTTGGACTGACGTATGGTCGGTGCGTGAAATGACTGCGGAGGAAAAGGCTGCCAAGCAACAAGCCGTCATCACTGCATTCAACTCCCGTGAACAAGCCGAAAATTGGTCTGCTTGGGTATTTGATGAAGCTACCTGCTCGATGGTTCCTCCAATCCCACGCCCTGAACCCGTTGAAGGAGTGTTGGTATTCTGGTGTGGCGCAGACAACAACTGGAAAGAGGCTCCAGCCCGTCCAGAAGGTCAATATAAATTTGACTTCCTTGCTTGGGCTTGGATAGCCGCATGAGTAAAGTATCAAAAAAATCAAAAGTATGCAAAGCCGCTGAGTCAGTAGCTGAAGTCGTACTTCAAACACAACTTCAAGTTGCGCATCACTTCCCATGCCCAATCTACTTGATTGAGCGCCCTGACTTTTTGGAAATGGTTAACACTGTTTCTGAAGAAGCATTGGCCACTGCTAAAAAAGAACAGCCACTTAATGAAATCTATCCTGTCTACATGACAGCTAATTACTTTGGTGATCCACGTGTAGAAAAGTTTACTGAGTTTGTTGGTGCCACTGCTTGGAACATTCTTAATGAGCAGGGCTATGCCATGCAGGATAAGGCGGTGCATTTTACAGATATGTGGACACAAGAACACCACAAGCACTCTGCAATGGACCAGCACATTCATGGGTTTGGCGCACAGATCGTGGGCTTTTACTTTCTTGAGACGCCAGAGAACTGCTCCCGTGTGGTGTTCCACGACCCCCGTGCAGGCAAGGTTCAGATTGACCTGCCCGAGCAAGACATGAACATGGCAACTCCTGCCAGCAAAATGATCAACTTCGAGCCAAAACCCGGCATGATGATATTTGCCAACTCATGGCTGTCTCATTCATTTACCCGACATGGGTCTGACAAACCCATACGTTTTGTTCACTTCACTTTAGGTGTGATGCAAGCACAAAATTTTTGTGTTGCTCCTGCGGCAGAAGTAATATGAAGTACTCAATAAGATTCAACAAAACAAGAGGCCAAGAGGGAAGAGGTACTCTTGACCATTGTTGGAGAGTTTTTGAGGGAGACAAAGAATTTTTGTTCAAACACGTCAAAATCAACGTGCCTTGTCAAAGTGAAAAAGACCCAAACGGAAATGACTGGAATTTTGTTTGTGAAGGCACATTGTCAATAGATCGTGCTACATCAACCGCAACAATAGGAGCATAAAATGGGAATACAAGCGTTTACAAAAACGGGAAACACAGTCACGTTTCTGGCTGCATCCACAGCTCCAGCAGCCGTGCAGTGCGTGTCCACTACTCTTGGTGGAAACCAATATCGCATCATCAACGCAGGCAATGTCACGGTGTTTTTGGGTTACGGCACAAGTGCTAGTGATGCTGGCAACAACGCAGCAGTAGTGTCCAGCAGCGGTGCGGCTTTTCCTTTGTTGGCAGGCACAGACGAGATTCTGACATTTGTCCCTAATGCATACTTTACTGGCATAACCTCTACAAGCACAGCTACGGTGTACATCACACCTGGGGACGGGATGTAATCATGTTAAAGACAGTCAGCTCAGTCATCAACGCTATAGGCGCTCTTAATTACAAAGGTACTTGGGACGCAAGTACCAACAATCCTACGCTGACATCCAGCGTGGGAACTAAGGGCGATTATTACGTTGTGTCTGTATCTGGCTCTACCAACCTTAATGGCATTACAGATTGGGTAGTAGGTGATTGGGCTGTATTTAATGGCTCTATATGGCAGAAGGTAGACAACTCTGAAGTTATCTATGTCAGTAACGTAGCCACAGGCACAGGTCTGACAGGTGGACCTATTACCACCACAGGCACAATTTCTCTTGCAAATACAGCGGTGACTGCGGCTGCTTATGGTTCTGCCAACACGGTTCCTACTTTTACCGTAGACGCACAAGGAAGACTAACAGCTGCTGCCAACGTCACAATATCCGTTGCCAACACAGCGGTGTCTGGTCTTGGCACGATGTCCACACAAAATGCCAATGCTGTTGCAATCACAGGTGGCACGTTTGCCAACGCCAACATTACGAGCGTGACAGCAAGTTTCCCTAATAGCTATTTGTCTAACAGCACTCTAACGCTGGGCAATACCACCCTGACATTGGGCAGTACCGTCACCGCAGTTGGCAATCTTACGACAGATAACGTGACTATTCCTACAGGCACGATGAACGTGCAGTCGGTCAACTTGACATCCACAACCACTGCTAATGCTACTTACGGCATAGCCAGCCTGCCTCTGCAACCCGCAGGCTTTATACAAGTCAATCTTAACGGTACAGTTGTGAAAGTCCCCTACTACGCTGTCTAACATGGATAACCAACAAATTTTCAACATTGTCGTGAGCTGTGCTGGATTTCTGGCAGGCTGGGTGCTGAACAACATCACGAAAAGTCTTAACAGGTTAGAAGACAGACTAGAGGATTTCCCGCAGCGTTACGTTGCTAAAGACGATTACCGCAGGGATGTAGATGAACTCAAAGACATCTGCAAACAAATCTTTGACAAGCTGGACAAGAAAGCCGACAAATGAATTTTGATGACTTGTCAACGGTAGAGTTCGGGGACGTTGACGGTCTAGGAAGAATGCTGTTCGAGAACGGGTTGCAGCACCAGTTGTTCTACGAAATTTTGGCTGACAGCGGTATTGCCGTCCCTAAATACCCGCTTATTGACGCTGACAGCAGGCAGCTGGATGACTGGTTGTTTGTACACAACCAAGAACATCAGTCATTCGCAACCGTATTAAATTTAGACAACCCGTTCCAACTGCTAGACGCAGACTGGAATGTAGAGGATGATTTCTATGATTGGCTGGGTGTTCATCTCACCATTCACCAACAGATTGCGGCTCGATTAGGAGTGTGATATGGACGGCGAAGTTTTAAATCAAGTCAAGAAAGAACGTCAAAAAAGCAAAAGGCTAGAGGCTGAGGAAATTTTGCAACCAGCGGCAGAACAGATGGGAGTGGACGTTACAACCATCATTAAAGCCTTGGGGGACAAAGTAAGGTCAGACCCTAGCTTTAGGGTGATGAGAGCTAACAACACTTTGTTCATGTACCAAAACTTAGGCAATGGCATGATGGATGTGGTGAGCATGGAAACGGCAGACAGACCACGAGAGTTTATGGACAGCGTTCAGCAGTTCACACAAGCTGGCAAAAAGGCAGGGTTTACCCGTGCCAAGTTTTTGATACACAACCCTCAAGTGGCAAAAGCCATGCAAATGGCTGGGTTGAAGTACAAGATAGATGCCCAAGGCATAGGACCAGACGGGCGTCCTTATATGCAAGCAATAGTGGAGGCATGATATGTGTGGTGGCGGCGGTGGACGTGGTGGATTTTTAAATCAAATTGTAAGTAATCCTATACAAGCGATAGTTGATGTTGTTTCCGATCCTGTGCAGGCAGTCGAAAATTTTGTTGAGGGCGCTCGTCCTGTACTTCCTATTATTGAAACAGTGGTGCTTGTTTCGCAGGGTGTCCCTGTACCAGTAGCTTCTGCTGCTGTAGCGGCTGCAAACGGTGCAAATGTAGGCGAAATTGCAACAGCGTATATTGGCGGTGAGATAGGTGGTCAACTAGGTGCGTCCGCAGGTAGTGCGGCAGCTGGTGCGGGAGCAAGCGAAATTGCTGCAAATGCAATAGGCAGCGCCGTTGGTAGCGCAACTTCTACAGCAATTAGAGGTGGAGATTTACAAGATGTTTTGACATCAGCTGTTACTGGAGCTGGAGGTAGTGCTATAGGAGAATATGCAGCGCCATATCTTCCTGAAGGTACAGACCCAGCTTTGTCACGGGCGGGACAAGCGGCGGCAGGCACTTTGTTGTCTACAGGAAGCGCAGAACAAGCGGCATTATCAGGATTGCGTTCATACGGTGTTCAGTCTGCTCAAGACTACTACAGAAGCCAAGCACAAACACCTAGCGTTACAGCACCATCTACTGTTGCACAAGAAGGAGGCACCCTTGTTGCGGGACCAGCTGATGCCGCTCTTACAACGCCATCTACAGCTCCAGTTGCAAGAGATGTAGCGACAGATTTAAAAAATCTAAGCAACTCAATTCCTGATTCCGTAGGTGTTGACGTTGATGGAAACTATAGGGTTCGTGACCCATCTAATAACAGAGTGGTAGTTTTTGACCAGCAAGGAAACGTTGTTGGTTCTTATTTTACTGTAGAGCTCAGAGGAATGCTTGAACAAGGCTTGAGTACAAGCACAAGTCCTGGGGGAACTGAAACAACAACAGACCCTGTAGTCACTGGTTTTCTTAAAGCTAACGTAGACAAAAACGCAACAGAAACACCTGCTGGATTTTTTGATAAATACGGTGCTATTTTTTCTGCGGGCACGACGCCTACAGGTTTGGGCGGGAAAGCGTCTGTTTTTGGACCAGGCTCTACAGGACCACAGTCTGAAAACTTTGTGTTGTTTGCTTTTGACGGTCCTGAACAAAAAGATCAAGCTATCAACGAAATCATTTTGTGGCGTGACAACATTGTCAGAAACCCAGAAGCAACTGAACAAGAAAAACAAGCTGCTAACAACATTGTCCAAAAAGTTGTCAACAATCCTGTTGTTGGAGAAGCCAGACCAGCAGCTACTGCGGGAGCTACAGGCGGTGGAGGAGGCGGTGGTGGTGGCGGCGGCGGCGCAGGCACACAAACAACGGGTCAAGCACAAGTGCCTGCTGAATACTCAGATTTCTTTTCTGGAAAGTTTTCAGGCTTGTCAGGAGGCACGTTACCAGATCAAGGCTTCACACCCAACATTGTGATTCCAGAAGGAACTGTTAGTGGATTTAGGGGAGGAAGCACACCTGCTAGAGACACATCTGGTCCAGGTGGCGCTCCAGGAAGAGGTACGGGTGTAGGAGCTGGCGTAGGTTCTGGAACAGGTTCTGGAATAGGAACTGGCACAGGGACAGGTATTGGTTCTGGCACAGGAAGCGGAACTGGAAGCGGTACAGGCGCAGGAACTGGGTCAGGTTCTGGCGGCGGTGATGGTGGTGGTGACGGCTCTGGTGCTGGCCCTGGTGAAGGTGATGGTGAGGGTGAAGGTTTTGGTGATGGCGGTATTTATGCAGGTGGAGAAAACAGACCTGGAGCACAACCTAGAACACCAGAAAAACCTTATGAACCAAACGTATCAATCTCCGCATCACGCAAAGTTGCTCCACGAAAAAATGTAGTAAAACTAGGCACGTTCGGGGCTTTTCCTCAAACAGGATTAGGACAAGCGTTAGCAGCTATACGTCCTGCTGGTGAGATTGAGGGCGTGGAGTCTGGTAAAGAAAGAGAGCAAGTTTGGAATGAAGCATCACTGCGTCTTAAAGATGCGTTAGGACTATGACATGGCAACAGCACTGAAAAAACTCACAGGCATGGGCGGTGATGTCCGCAAGATTGCTCGTCTTCTGCAAGCAAAAGCTCCAGAAGGTCATATGCTGGCCTACATCACCCCAGAAGAAGCCAGTGTCCTGAAAGAGCGTGGTGGCAGCGGTAGACCACATGCTGACACAGGAATTCCGTCTTTCCAAGATGATTCCATCCCAGAAGTCTTAGCACCATCTCCTGATTTAGAAAATGTTTATTCAGAAGCACCAGAGCTTAATGCTCCTGTAAATCAAACAGAAACTGCATCTATTCCAACATTTACAAATTTGCCACAAGAATTTGTTTCTTCTGAACCTGTGGTTAATGTGCAAGCTGGACAAGATTTTGGTGTCCCATTTGCACAGCCACAAGCAGACGAAAGAGCCGCATTCCAAGCAGCAGGGATACCAACAACACCCGCAGAGTTGCAAACGCTTGCAGGCAGAGTGGGTCCAACAGGAGAGGGCGCAAAGCCAGAAGCAGAGCGTTCTGTAATAGACCAGTTGTCAAAATCTACAGGTTTATCCAAAGACACACTTGCGAAGTTAGGCATAGCAGGCGTGTCAGGTCTGTTAGGTCGTGGTCAAACCGCAGCAGCCAGAGAAGGCGCACAGCAAGGTCGGCAAGAAATAGAAGCAGTTGCTGCTCCTTATCGTCAGAAAGGCTTGCAGTTACAAGCACAGGCACAGCGTGGTGAACTTACTCCGCAAGCACAGCAATCCTTGCAAGCAGTACAGGCACAGGCTGCACAGCAAGCACAGCGCAGAGGCGGTGTGGGTGCAGCACAGACCCAGCAGCAGGTAGAGGCTTTCCGTCAACAGTTGTTGGCGCAGCAGTACGATCTAGGACTGAAGATTTCTGGTATAGGTGACCAGATAGCTCTGGGTGCTATACGTACAGGTATGCAGGCTGACCAGTATGTGAACCAGTTGACTAACAACTACTTCACTAACGTAACTCGTGCTTTGTACGGCGTTGCTCCTGAAACGACTCAACAGCAAAGGAGTGCGTGATGGCAGAAGAAACGCAAACTCTATTAAAGATACCTGAACCCGTTATTCCTGAAAAAAAAGGCAAGTTATCTGCGTCTGACATTCTTGGTGTTCAAAGACCGTTTCTAGAAGAAAAAGCAAGATTACAGCAGGGCATCACAAAAGCCACGGCTGATGAACTAAAAGCCAAGCAAGCACAGACAGAATTGCTGGCAGAGAAAACTCTTGGTGTAGAGGAACAAGCTGCCCAGCAGGAACGTACTGCTCGTGAAGGTTACAAGGCCGCAGTAGAAAAAGAACCGCTGCCTGCGTTTATTCCTACAAAAGACAATGCTAAAGACTTGGCGGGGTTGTTCTCGCTTATCAACGTCATGGGTGTGTTGATGGGTGGCGCTGGCAAGCAGGCTGCTGTAGGTGCGCTGGGTGCGATGAACGGCATGCTGGAAGGCTACCAAAAAGGTCGTGCTGACCTCTACAAAAAAGAGCGCGACTTGTTTGAAAAGAATTTCAAGGTTATGCAGCAGAAGCATGCAGAGCTACGAAAAGAGATGGAAGACGCTATTAAGTTAGCGGCTACTGACAAACAAGCTGGCATGGCTGCTGCACAGTTGGCGGCGGCAAAAGCTGGTTCACCTATTATGCAAGCACAGTTGCGTAAGGGTGAGTTAGTAGGTGACTACAAACTTATAGAAGAATCATCAGTAGGCATGGACAAAATTGTGAACTATGTGGTGAAGCAAAAAGAGGCAGAGGCAAAAGAGGCTGCGGCAAACGAAAGAGCTAGGTTGCAGAGAGACCAGCAATTAGAAATAGCTCAACTACGTGCAAAGGCACCTGCAAAAGCAGAAAAAACGCCAACAGACGTTGAAAAAGCTGTTCGCCAAAATGCTTTGTTTTTAGACAACATTACGGACATTGTTGCAGAAGCAGACGCTTTGATTAAAGGTGGAAAGATTCGGGGTATTGGTGTCATACAAGGCAGGATTCCGTATGACATTGCCCAGAAATACATGACCACAGAAGAGCGTGATTTCTTGCAAAACTTTAACGCTTTGACCAACCAGAAGTTGAAAGATCAATCTGGTGCAACCGTGACAGGAGCTGAATTTGCTCGTCAACGTGGCGTTTTGCCTTTGCGTGAAGATAGCCCAAATGTGGTTCTTGACAAACTTCGCAACTGGAGAAGGCTGGTAGGACAAGAAACGGGAGTTATTGGAAAAGCGTATCCGTCTGTCATTACAAAATATGGGATTGTTCTTGACATGCCAAAAGACAAATCAAAACTTGTGACTGGTCTTGAATACAACACCCCTAAAGGCAAGTTGTTATGGGACGGAACATCTTTTGTTTTTCCTAATGAGGAGGAAGACTAATGGATGAAAAACCCAAACAAAAACAATTTACATTTGAAGAGCTGTCTGCTCAAATACCAGGGCAAGATGTTAAAGCCCCAGAGACAGAAAAGTATGAGGCAGGTCCTGTAGAGAAAGTTTTGACTAAAGCTGGTGAGGCTGCGTCTTCTGTTGGGCCGATAGGTCTTGCTGCGGGTGGCGCACTAAAGTTGGCAAGCCGTGCCCCCAAAGCCGTTCAAATGATGGCTGGACCTATACAGCGTGGCGCAAGGTCAATTGCAGAAGCTTTAACCCCAACCAGCTTGCGTAGTCTTGGAAGTGCTGTTGGTTCTGCGGGTTTGGCTGGAGGTGCGGGTGAAGTTGCAAGGCAAATGGCAGAGTCAAGCGGAGCAGGCAGGACAGGTCAGCAATTGTCGGAAATGGCTGGAGGTCTTGTGCCTAGCGCGGCTTCTACTGCGGTCAAACGCGCTACCGCACCTGTGGTTGAAGCGGCTGGCAGAAGCCTATACAAAATTCCCGAAACAGTGGCGACACCAGAACGAGAGCGTATTTTGCAGCAAGCAAAAGAAGCGGGATTGAGGGTGTTGCCAAGTGAGATACAAGAATCTAGACCTTTAAAAATGATTGAGCGAGTCATGCAGTTGTTGCCTGGCTCTAAAGAAGAGTTTGTAAAGTTTGGAAGAGAGAATCAAGCGGCAGCCAACAAAGCCGTAGCAAAGGCTTTTGGTGGTGTAGAACCATCGTTTGCTTCTACCGCCATGAAAGCCGCAGATGATGCGTTGAGCAACAGTTACAACGACTTGCTTGGCAATAAGTTATTTAAAGTAAGTGGACAAACTGCTAACAACTTATCCACTGCCTTTAACAAAAATGAAGAGTTGCGTAATTTTGCTGTTGGAAGCGCAAAAGTTTCCCAGTTTGCCAAGTCTTTAGAGGCTGGTCAGGAAATACCTGCGCCATTGTGGAAAGAGGTTCGCAGCGAAATAGCGGGTTATGTTTACAACCTTGAAGGCGCACCCAAACAGGTTGGCAAAGAAGTTTTGAAGCAGTTTGACGATTTGGCTCGTCAAAATCTTGGTGCTGCTGACTACAAAATTTTGCAAGGCATAGACAAGAAGTATGCAGCCTTAAAATCTTTTGAAGACGCCTTTGCTAGAAACCCAGCTATTTTGAGAGCGGGTGATGTAGATATCAACAAATTTGCCCAGCAATACGCTGGTGTTGAACCTATGAATGTTTTGTATGGTCGCACAGGTGGTCGTGGCGGTGAGTACGTTCCGTTAACAGAAGTTGGGCAAACTTACAACATCTTTGCCAAGCCTAGAGTACCGCAGACAGAAGCCACAACCCTTGGTGGTCTGTTGAGAGCAGGAACAGGTTTGAGCTTGTTTGGAGGTGGTTTGGCTGGAGGTTTGCCTTACTTGCCTGCGATGGGCGCAACCATGATAGCGGCTCCTACTGTGTCTCGTGGTGCTGCACAAGCCTATTTAAAACCAGAAGAAACAGCCGCAGCATTGCGTCAGTCTCAAATCAATCCTTATGCAACTTTACCTGCCATGACAACCCCTACTAGGAGTGAAAAATGAGAGAAACGAAAGAAGAGAGAGAAGCCCGTAAGGGTGGAGAGAATGAGCTTGCAGGCAGCAGGTCTGCCCAACGCGCGCTCAAACCTAAACAAACCCGTCCACAACGTAAATCTAAGAGGTAAGCCATGCCACTGAAAAAAGGATTCACCAGAGACAGTATCGGAGCCAACATCAAGCGGGAAGAACGCCGTGGCAAGCCTA
>Ga0214923_10004194_pt1 | contig 17598 bp, 12 predicted proteins | sample LL1510_MetaG_FD_177993 | JGI IMG/M metagenome (GOLD analysis project Ga0214923, IMG submission 177993) | Freshwater microbial communities from Lake Lanier, Atlanta, Georgia, United States - LL-1510 | ecosystem: Environmental > Aquatic > Freshwater > Lake | place: USA: Georgia | collected... | reverse complement strand
CAGAAGGGTACGATCGACCTCGCTGCCGGCACCACCCGCCGACTCACGCTCGACTTCCTCCTCGACGAGCCCGGCCGGCAGTGTCACCGGGTCGAGATTCTCGATCAGAGTCACAAGTATATGGGCGGGGCCACCGAGTGCATCCAGGTCGCGGCGGCCGCGGCGCCGGCCACGCCGCCGGTCGCGCCGCCGGTCGCGCCGCCGGTCGCGCCGCCGGCGGTGCTCGCGCCGCCGCCTGCAGCCGTGGTGCCCGCACCGCTGGCGGCGCCCGTCCCGCCGGCCGCCCCCGCCGCGGCCGTGCTCGCGCTCGACCTCGTCTCACCCGCGGAGGTGATGTCGGGGGCCGTCGCCGAGTGCATCGCCACCGTGCGGAACACCGGCGCGGTCGCCTCGGCGCCGACGACGCTCGAGTTCGCCTGGGATCCGGCGTTCGCGCCGCTCGAGGCCTCCGACGGCTACGTGCTCGGCACGGGGCAGGTGTCGTGGACGCTGCCGGCGATCGAACCCGGCGGCCAGTTGCGGCGGCAGATCAATCTCCGGCCCCAGGCGCCGGCCACGAGTTTTCGCGAGTCGCCCGCATCGCGATCGTGCGTGCGGGCGGTGCTCGGCGGCCTACCCGGCGGCGTGATGATGGCCGACGAGGCCTGCGTGATGGTGCGGTCGTCGACGCCGCGGCCGCGGACGCCCCGCGAGGCCGGTCTGCGGCTCACGCTCGCCGACCTCGACGATCCCGTCCAGCTCGGCGGGGCGACCACGCTCGTGTGCACCGCGACGAACAACGGCTCGGCTCCTTCGGGCCGCCTCGACCTCGTGATCGTGCTGCCCGACCAGGCCCGGATCGTGGGCGACCCGACCCCGTCGCGGGTGCGGATCGACGGGGCGCACGTGGCGTTCGACTCGGTCGCGAGCCTGCCCCCCGGCGGGCATGCCACCTTCGAGGTCTCCTACCGGGTGCCCGCCGCCGGCAGCACCCGGGCCACTGCGATCGTGACCGGCGCCGAACTCGACGGCTCCCTCGAGTCGAGCTGCACGACCTCCTTCATCGGCCCCTGAGACCGTCACGACCGTCACGATTCGCGCAGGTTTCGCCGCCGCCTGGCGCGGCCGGGCCTGCGTCGGGGCGTCCCCGAACGCCGATGATGCCTCGGGGGTGCGACGATGCTGGTGGTCACGGCGAACTGGGCGATATCCGACGGGAGTCTCTCGGCGCCGCCTCCCTGCGGACTGTTCCGCCGGCTCTGCACGGACGTGTGCCGCACCGCGGTCCGGGCCGGATTCCGCCACGACGGCCGCTATCTTCCGATCGAACGTGTCGTGCTCGTGCTGGCCGGCGACACGTTCGAAGGCCTCGTCAGCGATCGCTGGCTCGGAGAGGTGCGTCCCTGGGAGCGGCGGCGCGAGGCGGCGGCGCGTCGTGACGCGGTGTTCCTGGCAGCCTGGAGGCATGCCCGCCGTCCGCTCGCCGCCGTGGCGCGACTGGCCCGGCGCGGGATCGCGGTGCCGACGGCCGGGCGTCATGGGCGACCCGCGCCGGCGACGTGCGTGAACGTGCCCGTCCGCGTCGTGATGCTGGCGGGCGACCGGGATGCGGCCCTGGAGCGATTGGCTCTCGACCTGCCCGTGGGCCGGCTCGGCATCACCGTGGGGAATGCGTGGACAGGCGACGCCGTGCACGTCGTCCACGGCGCGGCCTCCGATCCGCTGGGCGCCCGCGATGCCGGGCCCACCATCCTCGAAAGCCTCGCCGTCGATCTCCTGGCCCGGTTCGGCGCGGCTCTGGGCACGCGGCCGGGAGCGGACGAACGCGGGCGCCGGCTCGTGCGGTCCCTCGCCGCCGGCCAGCCCCTCGACGCGCCGCTGCGGTTGCGGCGTCTGCTGCCGACGGTGACCGACCAGGCTGCGGAGGCGCTGCGGGTCGTCGACGCCTGGCGGCGGTCGGTCGATCGCTGGGCCCGCGAGGCGCGCCGCCGGGGATGCCCCGCCGCCGACGGCGTCGTGGATGCGATCGCGTGGTGGATGCATGCGGTGGAGACGGGCCCGGGCCCCGGACCGGCGGCGCTGCGGGTGATCGCGGACCTCTCGACGCCGCTCCCGCTTGGCGGCAGCGGGCGGGCCCTCACGGTGGCAGGGCATCCCGGGCCGGGTGCAGCCGGCGTCGACCCGCCGGCGGTGTGCCTGGGGCCACCCGCCGAGCGGCCGGCCGCCGCCGCCGGATTTCGAATCCTCGGGCAGGCTGCGGTATCGTGTGTCGAGGCGGGCTCGGCATCCGCTCCCGCGGTGCCGCCGGCCATCGCCCTGTTCGAGGCGGGAGAGGGCGGCGGGCGGCGCTGGGAGTGGTTGAGTGGCGGCGACTTCGGCGGCCCCGAACCTGCCGTTGCTGGAGCCGTGCCGATTCCCGCCGCCGCGTGACCGAGCCGTCGATCAACCGAGCCTGTGCCCCATGCCCGACTTCGCGATCGACGCATCGCCCCTCGATTGCGACCCGATCGTCGAAGTGCGGACGACATTTCCGTGCCGTGAAGACGCCCTGGCCTGTGCCGAGCGGCTGGTGCGGGAGCGGCTCGCCGCCTGCGTGCAGGTCGACGGCCCGATCACCAGCGTCTACCGCTGGGAGGGCGCCGTGGAGACGGCCGCGGAGTATCGCTGCACGGGCAAGACGAGCCGCTCGCGGGCCGCCGCCTGCGCGGACGCGATCCGCGCTCTCCATGGGTATCAGACGCCCGAGGTGATCGTCGGGGAGGCGCTGGCGTCGCCCGCGTACGCCGCCTGGGTGCGGGCCAGCGTCGCCGCGGAGCACCACGGCGGAGGTGGCGTCGATGCCGGCCCGAGGACCTGACGAGCTGTACGCCTTCGACGCCACGCTCCACCGCCTGGCGGACGAGCCGGTGGCCGGGCCGCCCCTCACCGACGCGTGGGGGACGTGGCCTACGCTCGCCGTCGCGCACGCGCAGACGGTGGTGCCCCTGCCGATCGGGTTCGACGAGGCGTTCGTGCGGCTGGGGAAAATCGAGCGGATGTTCGCCGAGCCGGATGGTTCGTTCGTGTGGACGAGCCCGCGCGAGGGGCTGTCATGGCAGGTCGACGGGAACGCGTTCGAGAGGGACGGCCGCGTGCTGCTCGTCGACCTCAAGGGAAGCTGCACGCCGGCGGCGTTCGACAGGCTGCTCGCGGCGTTCGACTGGCCCGTCGGGCCCGTGATGCTGCAGCTGGTGAAGCCGGCCGTGTTTCTCGACGAAGCGACGTTTCGGCGGCACGCGGCGGCACGCGGGGCGGCGGGGGATGGGGCGACTTTGCGTCCCCGGTGAGGGGCGGCCGTGGCAGGCTTTTCCAACCCCGCGGCAAATCGGCGCGGTCGGGCGTTCGGCTGCCGATAATTCGAGCATAGACCCCGGAGACCACGCATGCGGCCCATCATGATCCTCCTGTCGTGCGGCTACGTCCTCGTCGGCTCGGCCATGGGGGCGACCGGCGCTGCCGGCGAGCCCGGCCCGCTGGCGAGCGGCTACGGCAGCGGCGTGCATGCCTACTTCGCGGGCGACTTTCAGGGCAGTCACGACGCGCTCACCAGTGTCATCGAGGCCGGCGGCGGAGATCCGCGGCCGTATTATTTCCGCGGCCTGTCGGCCCTCAAGCTCGGCCGGCTCGACGAGGCCGAGGCCGATTTTCAGCGGGCCGCGAACCTCGAGGCGGAAGGCCGCGGAAGCGTGAGCTCCAGGGCCATCGGGCGGGCCCTGGAGCGGGTGCAGGGCTCCGATCGGCTCAAACTCGAGCAGTATCGCGGGCGGGCCCGGGTGGCGGCCCTGCAGCGCGACCGGACCGGGACTCGGCGGCGGTATTCCGACATCGAGCCGCCGGAGGCCGACGTCCTGCGCCGCCGGCGGCCGGAGCGGATCGAGCCACGCGAACCCGTCGCCGCCCCGAGACCCGTGGCCGAGGCCGAAGAGGTTGAGGCCGTCGAGGGCCGGCCGGGGGCCGGGAGGGCTCCGCGACGAGAGCCGGAAGACGCGACGAATCCGTTCGCCGATGAGCCGGCCGCGGAAAAATAGGATCCGTCTTTCGGGTTCGGTCTGTGGGCCTCGACAATCCACGGCACAGCCGATCCGGCCCGGTTTTCACGCAGCTCCGGGCGGTCGGCGGTCCGCCGCGCAGGCCCAGCCGGCCGCGGCCAGGCAGGCCCAGCCGACGAGCAGGAGCAGGCCGCCGATCGGCACGATCGCCCCCAAGGTCTTCACGCCTGAGAGCGCCAAAGCGGCGAGGAATCCGCTGAACACGAGCGTGCCCAGGAGAAACGCCCAGCCGGCCGCCGAGAGCAGGCCGCGGGCCGCTGCGGCCTGCGGCAGCCCCGCCAGCAGGCCCACGAGCACGAGCGCGAGCGCGTGATGGAGGCAGTAGCGGACGGCGGTCTCCCAATTGGCCGACTGCCCGTTGGCTTCGAGCAGGGTCTTGAGGCCATGCGCGCCAAACGACCCCGCCGCCACGCCGAGGAAGCCGAGGATCGAGCCGGAGATCAACCACAGGCGGAGCATGTCGACGCTCGTGAGGACAAACCTTCCGGTCCGCACCGGCTCGGGGGCGGCAAAACCTTTCGTCCGCCGTCGCTACGGCCGGCTCGCGCCGAGGAGTTTATCCTCCTCTTCCTCCTGGATGATGATCCGCGGCGTCACCATCAGCATCAGGCTGTCGGTCGTGCGGCCGAGGCCGACGTTCTTGAACAGCCGGTTGATGTAGGGGATCTTCGAGAGGATCGGCACGCCGAACTCGTTGCGGCCCTCGCGGAGCCGCTTGATGCCGCCGAGGAGCACCGTGCCGCCGTCCGGCACGCTCACGGTCGTGGTCACCGTCGTGAAGATGAATTCCGGCAGCTGGATCGTGGTGCCGCTCGACCGCACCTCCTCCTCGCGGTCGGCCTTGAGGCCGGTCGTGAGGCCCGCGCCCACGCCCGGCCCGCCCGCCACGTCGGCCTTCCCGTCGACGCCCGACTTCTCGTCGCTGCTCTTCGTCTTCGTCGACCGCGAGCCCTCGAACTGGAACTGCTCCACCTTGCCGATCTGCGAGAAGAAGGGGACGAGCGTCAGCCGCACGAAGCGGCGGTCGCTCGAGACGACGGCCTGCACGTTGACGGCCGTGCCTTCCGAGAGCACCGTGATCACCGGCTGCTGGGCCGCCGCGAAGTCGCCCACCACCGGGATCACGCTGGTCACGAACGGCCGCTGCGTGGTGTCGGAGACGAAGGCGTTCTGGCCGTTGAAGAGCGTCACCTTCGGGGCCTGCATCACGTTCGACCGGGTGTTGCCCTGGGCGGCCTGGATCAGGAAGAAGGCCTCGATGTCGGAGAGGATCGCGAATCCGAAGTTGGCGGCCGACGTCGTGGGGTCGGGGAGCCCGGGGAGCGCGGGCACCGTCGCGCTGCCGAAGCTGTTTTGCCGGAACGGGATCGAATAGTAGTTCCGGGCATACGATGGTGCGTTGCCTTGGCCGGTCGTCTGCGTCGGGGAGAACACGTTGAGGCTTCCTTGCGGCGAGCGGGCCACGCCCGGTTGGCCCGTGTTGTCGAGGCCGATCGTCTGCGAGCGGCCGCCCGGCGACGCCGCGATGCCGAGCGTGGAGGGATAGATCGAGGTGTTCGACTGCGTGGGAACGGCGGTGAGATTGAGCGGGTCGCCGACATTCGTCTGGATGTTGAAGTCGAAGTCGACGCCGATCCGCTCGAAGAACGTGTCGTTGAGGCGGATGAACCGGACCTCGATCGTCACCTGCAGGTCCTGGAGGCGGCGCAGCTGCACGAGCAGGTCGGCGATCTCCTCGTGCACCTCCTGGGTCTGGCTGATGACGAGGCTCAGGTTCGTGGCGAAGGGCTGGATCGCCCCCTGGCCGCCCACCGTGTTCCACGACTGCGGAGCCACCGTGTTCTGGATCAGATCGATGAGCGACTGGAAGTCGGCCTGGCTGCCACCCACGTTCGGGGCTCCGAAGGGGATCGACGGCGTCGAGCCCATGGCGGGCGGACCGCCCATGCCTCCCTGGAACTGGGCCAGGGCCGCCGGATTGAGCGCTCCGTTCGCGGGGGGCGTGCCGGCACCGTTGATGCCCGCCGGCGGCGGGCCGGTCTCGACGGAGAGCGTGTTGCGCGTCGGAATCCGCGCGTAGCCGTCGCGGAGGGCGCCGGTGATGCCGAGCCCTTCGGACGAGAAGTTCGGGATCGGCACGACCAGGTCGGCCACCTGGTACGAGACGCTGTAGTTTTCCCCCTTCACCAGCCGGGGGCTCGTGATCTTCAGCACCTCGTCGCGGATCGTGGACTCGAGGTGCAACGGTTCGAGCACGAGTTTGAGCGCGCTTTTGAGCGAGATCGGCTGGTCGAGCGAGATCGTCACGGGCGTGTCGCTGCGGACCGCCTCGTTCTCCAGGCCGACCATGTCGAGGTGGATCGGAACGTCGGCCTGCTTGGCGAGCGCGTCGAGCACGGTGGCGAACGGCTCGTTGCGATAGGTCGCCCGCACCTTCGTGTCCAGCTTCTTCTTGATCTCGATCTCCGCGGCCGAGGCCCGCGACCTGCCCTCCGCCTCGAGCCGCGAGCGGTTTTTGGTGAGATCGGTCCAGTCTTTGGTCTCCGGAAACGTGATCGGGCCGACGAACGGGGCGCTCGAGCGTTGCGTGTCTTCGGCGTCGTCGAGGAAGGCCGCCTGCTTGACGCCGTCCAGCGACTGCTGCGTGCTCAGTCTGCGGACCATCCGGCTCTGCGAGAGGAGCTGCCGCACCACCGCGTTGTCGGGGGCGAGCTGGGCCGCCTTCTTGGCGATCGCCTCCGCCTCCTGGAAGCGGCGTTCATCGACGAGCACGTTGTATTCCTCGACGAGCATCGCCAGCCGTTGGTCCACCTCGACCCGCTTCGCCCGTTCGCGATCGATCTGGGCTTCGACGGCCGAGTTCTTCCGGTCGAGGGCGATTTCGGCCCGGCGCTTGCCGGTCGCCTCCTCGATGTCGTAGCGGGCCCGCTCGATGCGTCGTTCGAGCTGGGTGCGGGCCTCGGCGGGGATCGTCTCCCGGGCGACTCGCGCCTCGATCGCGTCGAGGATCGCCATCGCCTCGGCGGGGGATTTCTGGGCGATCCGCTTCGACTCGAGCTGCCTGGCGGCGACCTCGGCCGAGAGCTTGGCGATCACCAGGCCGGCGGGCTCGTCCTTCCCGCCGGCCGCCGACGAGGCGGGGTCGGCGGCCCGGACCGGGCCGGGTTCGGCCGCCGGGTCGGCGGCGGCGGCCGCGATCGCGGCGCTCATGACGCGCCGCGCCGCCGTGGCCTCGGCGGCGCCGGCCGCGGCCTCCACGTCCTCAGCGCCGCGGGCGGCCGCCGCAGCGACGAGCGCGACGAGAGCCAGGCCACAGGAAGCGGCACGTCCGATCCAAACGCGGCAGTCGAGAGCACTGACCATCGGTGGTGTCTCTGCAGGGGGGATGATGTTCGAAGGGGAAATAGCGGCCCTGGCCGCCGCGGGTCAAGGGCATCCGCATGCGAGGGAAATGGGCAATTTCCCCGGCTCCCGCGGCTTGCAGCGGGAGGCCATCGGGCACGCCGCCGGGTTCACGGACACCGCTCCGGCATCGTGCCGACCCGCGGCGGGCCTCAGACGGCCTTCGGAGCTGCCAGCGCCCGTTCGACCGTGTCGAGCAGCTGGTCGACGCGAAACGGCTTGAAGAGCACGAGATCGATGCCCGCCTGACGGGCCTTCACGATCGAATGGCCGGGGTCGTAGCCAAACCCCGTCATCAGCACCAGCGGCACGTGCTCGAGAGTCTCCTGCAACTTCAGCAGGAGTTGATACCCGCTCATGTCGGGGAGGCGGATATCGGCGATGATCACGTCGTAGGCCTCACGGCCGCAGGCCGCGCGCACCATCGACGCGGCCTCGGCTCCGTCGCGGGCGGTCTCCACGGTGCAGCCGTACCGCTCGAGCAGCGAATGGGCCGCCGCCCGCACCTGATCGTCGGCATCGGCCACGAGAATCCTGCGGCCGCAGAGGGCGGGGCGGCGCTGCCGCGACTGGCCGTGAGCGACGCTCGGCGTCATCGTCTCGCCCACCTTCTGGATCACCTGCTTGATGTCGCGGGCATTGCGCAGGATCCGCTGCAGGCGTTCGACGACGTCGGCATCGTGGCCGATGTAGCGTTCCATGACGTTGACAGCGTCGTTGAGGATGTCGTCGACGGGCAGAGCGACCGCCCCGTGGATCGCCTCCACGCTTTCCGCGGCCGTCGACGCCTTCTCCGCCACCAGCAATTCGAGAGTGTTCAGCGCGGCGGCGACGTCGCGTGAAAAAATCTCGAGAAACTGCCGGTCGGTGTCGGTGAACCCGCCCGGCTCCGGACTCTCCACGTTGAAGGTCCCGATGACCTGCTCGTGGAGCATCAGCGGCACCGTCAGCGAGCTCCTCGCGCCCTTGCAGCCCTCGAGGTACAGTGGATCTTTCGTCGTGTCCGCGCAGCAATAGCTCCTCCCCGTCGCCGCCACGAATCCCGTCACCCCGTTGTGCTCCGGCCGGGCGTAGAGAATGCGGGCCTCGGCCTCCGGCTGCATGCCCTCGGCGAGCAGCGGCTCGAGCCGTCCGGTCTGCTGGTCGAGCAGCCGGATTTCCAGCACATCGAACTGCAGCAGGTCCTTGGCGTAGTGGATGATGTTGCTCTTCAGCAGTTCGATGCGTTCCTGCACCGTCATGTCGGCGAGCTCCGCCGGCGAGAGGTCCGCCAGGTTTTGTCCCGCCTGGTGGATGGCGGCCCGTTTCTGCTGCTCGAGGATGGTGTGGGTCACGTCGCGCACCGCGGCGACGACCTGCCGTGTGCCGCCGCGCGGGGCGGCGAGCAGGTGCAGGTAGCGGTTGTCGCGCGTGCGCAGCGTCGCCGCGACGACCTGCCCGGTGGCGAGCGCCGTCTCGAACGGCCGCTCGTCCGACCCGACGACGTCGGGATGGCCGAGGGCCGTAAAAAAACCGCAGCCCTCGGGATTCCGAGGGCCGCACCAGGTCGCGAAGCGTTCATTCGACCAGCGAACGACCGTGACATCGCCGCCGGCGTTCGCCTGGCCGCCGACGTCGACCAGGGCGACGCCGTCGGGAAGTTGGTCGAGGATCGGCCCGGGTGCAGACGCAGCCGCCGCTCCGTCAGCCGCGCGGTCAAGAGGACCACCGTGTTCCGCCACCGAATGCCCTCCGGGCCGAGCGAATTGCCGAGCTTGAAGTATAAATTCCGGCCGCGGCCCCGCCAAATGGTTTGCGGCCGTTGCCGCGTGTCGGGGCAAACCTATACTCCTGATGACCATTCGCCGTCCTGCTTTCGAGGCCGACCAGTGACCGCGCCTGCCACCGACGAGTCGTTTCTCACGCGTCACCAGTTCCTCATCTACAGGTTGTTTTCTCTCTCCGGCCTGATCCCGGTCGGAGCGTTCCTGATCGTCCATCTGTTGACGAACGCTTCGGTGCTCGCCGGCCCCGGCACGTTTCAGTCGCGGGTCGACATGATCCACTCCCTCGGCCCCCTGCTCGTGCCGATCGAATGGGCCTTCATTTTCCTGCCGATGCTGTTCCACGCCACCGTCGGCTTCATGATCATCGCCGGAGGCCTGCCGAACGTCGGGTCGTATCCGTATGTGGGCAACGTGCGCTACACGCTGCAGCGAGCGACCGGAATGATCGCCTTCGCCTTCATCATCTGGCACGTGATCCAACTCCACTGGATGGGGGCTCCGCTCGGCGGCGGCAGGTTCGATCCGCATCATGCGTCGAGTTCGGCCGCCGTGGCGCTCCAGCCGATCGGCGTCGCGGTGCTGTACGCCATCGGGATCCTGTCGGCCGTGTTCCACTTCGCCAACGGCCTCTGGACGCTGGGCATCACGTGGGGCCTGTGGACGAGCCCCGCCGCCATGCGTCGCGCGAGCTGGGTGAGCATGATCGTGGGCATCGTGCTCGGCGGTGCGGGGCTCGGTGCGCTCGCCGGGATGCGGAAAGTCGATGTGGAACAAGCACGAGTGATCGAGGATCGGATGGACGAGGTGAAGCGGATGCTCGAAGGCGGAGCGCCGACGGGAAGTCCGGCCGTCGGCTTGCCTCCGACGCTCCCCGCAGTGCCCGTGTCGGTGCCGACATCATCCCGAGGGAGGTGACGCGATGGCTCAAGGTCGTGTGCTCGTGATCGGAGGAGGTCTTGCAGGCCTGTCGGCGACGATGCGGCTGGCGGAACTCGGCGTAGGTGTCGATCTCGTCAGCCTGGTTCCCGTGAAGCGGTCGCACAGCGTCTGCGCCCAGGGGGGCATCAACAGCGTCAACGCGCTCACGCGACAGCAGGGCGACAACGAGTGGAAGCACTTCGACGACACGATCTACGGCGGCGATTTCCTCCAGCATCAGCCGCCCGTCAAGGAGATGACCGACTGGGGGCCGCGGATCATCGACCTCATGGATCGGCTGGGAGTGCCTTTCAACCGCACACCCGAAGGGTTTCGCGACCAGCGCCGGTTCGGTGGCACGCTCTACAAGCGCACCGCGTTCGCCGGCGCGACGACCGGCCAGCAACTGCTCTACGCGCTCGATGAGCAGGTGCGTCGGTACGAGGCCGAGGGGCGGGTGAAGAAGTGGGAGTTTTGGGATTTTCTGGAGCCCGTCGTCGACGACGGCGGGCGGTGCCGCGGGGCCGTCTGCCAGGACCTCGTGTCGATGAAGTTCCATGCCTTCCCGGCCGATGCGGTGGTGCTGGCCACCGGCGGCTGCGGACTGGTGTATGGCCGCTCGACCATGTCGATGGTCTGCACCGGCAGCGCGGTGAGCCGGGCGTATCAGGCCGGGGCGTGGTATGGAAACGGCGAGTTCATCCAGGTGCACCCCACGGCGATTCCCGGCGCCGACAAGCTGCGGTTGATGAGCGAGAGCGCCCGCGGCGAAGGAGGCCGCGTGTGGGTGCCGCGGAAGCCGCAGGATCCGCGTGATCCGCGGGAGATTCCCGAGGCGGAGCGATATTACTTTCTCGAGGAGCGGTATCCGAAATACGGCAACCTCGTGCCGCGCGACATCGCCACCCGCGAGATTTTCGACATCTGCACCACCGATGGCCTGTCGGTGGAGCAGGATCGCCTGTGCGTGTACCTCGATCTCACGCACCTCCCGCGGGAGATGCTCGACCGGAAGCTGGGCGGGATTCTCGAGATCTACGAAAAGTTCCAGGGCGTCGACCCGCGATCGGTGCCGATGAAGATCTTCCCGGCGGTGCACTACTCGATGGGCGGCCTGTGGGTCGACTACGAGCGGAGCGGCTCCGGCGGCATGGAGGAGGGAGCTCTCCGCAACCAGCAGACGAGCATCCCCGGCCTGTACGCGATCGGCGAGTGCGACTACCAGTATCACGGCGCGAACCGGCTCGGCGCCAATTCGCTGCTGTCGTGCATCTTCAGCGGGCTGTTCGTCGCTCCGAGCCTCGTCGCGGCCACCTCCGGCGGTCGGCCGGGCCCCGGCGACGGCTCGCGATTGTTCGACGCGGCCCTGCGGCGGCAGGAGCAGCGGCACGAATCGCTCCTGGCCCGGCGCGGCGGTGACGAAAACCCGTACGCCCTCCACCAGGCACTCGGCAACCTCATGACGCGGGTCGCGACGGTGGTGCGCAGGAACGAGCAGCTCGTCGCCGCCTACGGCGAGGTGTGCGAACTCGAGGCCCGCTGGCAGCGGTGCTCGCTCTCGGACACGGGCAATTGGACGAACCAAAACGTCGTGTTCACGAAGGCGCTCGGCGACATGTTCCCGGTGGCCAAACTGATCCTCAAGGGAGCCCTCCTTCGCGACGAATGCCGCGGCGCGCACTACAAGCCCGCGTTCGCGATGCCCGGCATCGCCGCCACCGATCCGATCGGCAAGCGCAGCGAGGCGGAGGCCTGGTGCGACCGGTTCGAGGAAAACACCCGGAAGTGGCTCAAGAGCACGATCGCCCGCCATGGGGCCGACGGCCATCCGCAGATTTCCTACGAAGACATCGACACCTCGCTCATTCCGCCCCGGCCGCGTCTTTACGGCCTCGTCGGAGGCGACGTGATCGAGGAGGTGTGGAAGGAGCGGAGCCGGGAGGCCGCCGGGGAGGGCGAAGCTCCGGTCGGCCGGCTGGCCGCCGCCGGTGTCTCGTGAAGAGTTTCTCACGCGTGAGGTTCAGACCATGATCCAGGTAGCGCAGTCAACGGACGTCGATCACCGGCAGGGCCACCCTGACACGGAAGGCTCGTCCGCATCCGGGCCAGGCTCGGCTCCGCGCACGATCCGCGTGCGGGTGCTGCGGCAGGATGCGCCCGGCGAGGAGAGCTACTGGGAAAGGCATGCCGTGCCGTACGAGCCCAACATGAACGTGATCAGCGTCCTGCAGCGGATCGCCGAGCGGGCCCGGGCTGAAGATGGCCGGCAGGTGGCGCCCGTCGCCTGGGACTGCAACTGCCTCGAGGAGGTGTGCGGCTCGTGCACCATGCTCGTCAACGGCAGCACGCGGATGGCCTGCTCGGCGCTCGTCGACCGGCTGCTGGAGGAAAGCCCGGGCGAGATCGAGCTCAGGCCGATGTCGAAGTTTCCCGTCGTGCGCGACCTGAAGGTCGACCGTGGCCGGCTCTTCCGGGCTTTGGAGCGGGTCAAGGCCTGGGTGCCGGTGGACGGCTCGTATGACCATGGCCCCGGCCCGCGGATCTCTCCGGAAGAGCAGGAAGACGCCTATCCGCTCTCCACATGCATGAGCTGCGGCTGCTGCCTCGAAGCCTGTCCGCAATACACGAAGATCGAACTGATCCGCCGCGACGACGAATCGACGGACGATTTCGAGAAGCGGCGGGCCTCCGCCTACGACCGGGCGTTCGTGGGCGCGCATGCCGTGAGCCAGGCGGTGCTCTTCAATGGCCACCCGACCGGCCGGATGATCGCCGACGAGCGGCTGACCTCGCTCACATCTGCGGGTGGCATCCAGATGTGCGGCAACGCGCAGAATTGCGTGGCCGTGTGCCCGAAGCACATTCCGCTCACCCGCTCGATCGCCCGCGCCGGCCGGGCCGCGACCGTCTGGGCCATCAAGCGGCTCTTCGACCGCTGAGTTCAGCTTTGCGTCAACACGCAAGCGCGGCTCGGGGTTGCCCCGTACCGTCTCGCCGGGAGTTCACTGCGCCCATCCTGGGCTCCGCTCGCTCGGATTTTCCTGCGTTGGCGGGAGCGCCTCCGCTTGGCCATCCATGGCTGCGCTGGTAAAACCGGCTATCTCAGGGACACGGGGAGCCCGAAGCCTCCCTCAACTGGAAAGGGGAGGCTTCGGGGGAGTCGGCGAACGCTTCCCGAACGAGGGCCGCCGCGGCCGGAGTGAGGAGACTTTTGCCGCTCCCCCGAAGCCGGCTTGGGTGAGTCGAGGAAAACGTACCTAGCATCCGGCGAGACTGGAGGGGCGACCCCGAGCCGGCACGCTCTCAACGCGGGTCACTTCTGACGAATAGTCGTCGGCACCTTTCTCCCCACATGCCCACCCCGAGGCCGCGCACGGCCCACGAATCCCAGGCCCTACGTCGTCCTCGTTTGCCGGGTGGGGCGGGCCGTGGTACGTTTTTTCAGAGAAACAGACGTTCATGGCCCGCCGTGGAATGGCAGGCGGCAGGATTTCACGAGGAGCGCGAGTGGATTTTGAATCACGGGGCGGGCGGCCGGCGGAGCCGGGTACGCCTGCCGGATCGAATTGGGGCGCCGCGGACGGCACGCATGGCACCCCCGCCCATGTGGCCGATGCGACCGAGGGCGGCTTTCGCGACCTCGGGCTTTCGCCGGCGACGCTCGCCGCCGTCGACCGGGCTGGCTACACGGTGCCCACGCCGGTGCAGGCCGGGCTCATTCCCCGGGCGCTCACCGGCAGCGACGTGCTCGGCCAGGCCCGCACGGGCACCGGCAAGACGGCGTCGTTCGTGTTGCCGATCCTGGAGCGGGTGATGACGCCGGGCCGGGGCGGTGGGCCACGGGCCCTGGTGCTCGTGCCCACGCGCGAACTTGCCGTGCAGGTGCGCGATGAATTCGAGAAACTGGCCCACGGCACCCGCATCCACTGCGTGGCCGTCTATGGCGGCAAGCCGATCAAGGGGCAGATCGACAAGCTCGCGAAGCATCCGGCCGTCGTCGTGGGCACGCCGGGCCGCGTGCTCGATCACATGAGCCGGGGCACGATCTCCCTCTCGGCGCTCGAGATCGTCACGCTCGACGAGGCGGATCGGATGCTCGACATCGGCTTTCGACCGGACATCGAGAAGATCCTGCGGCGCTGCCCGGAGAGCCGGCAGACGCTGCTCCTTTCGGCCACGGTGCCGCCGCCGGTGCAGAAGATCGCCCAGCGCTACATGCGGGATCCCGAGATCCTCGATTTCTCCACCAATGAGATCGCCGTCGAGACGATCGAACAGTTTTATTTCACGGTCGATCCGACGCGGAAATTCGACCTCCTCGAGCGGCTGCTCGAACGCGAAAATCCACGTCAGGTGATCGTGTTCTGCCGCACGAAGCGCGGCACCGACAAGATCTTCGAGCGGTTGTCACGCCGGCGCAGCCGCGGCGGCGGTCAGGCGGATGAAGTGGCCTGCATTCACGGCGACCTGGCGCAGAACGTGCGCGACCGCGTGATGAAGCACTTCCGGGACGGCACGGTGAAGGTGCTCGTCGCGACCGACGTGGTGGGGCGGGGCATCGACGTCTCGAGCCTGTCGCACATCGTCAACTACGACATTCCCGAGTTTTGCGACGACTACGTGCACCGCGTCGGCCGCACCGGCCGCATGGGCCGCGAGGGCGTGGCCTACACGTTCGTGGCGCCGGACGAAGGGCCGCAGCTCACGCGGATCGAGATGCGGATCGAGAAACTGCTCAAGCGCGACGAGATCGAGGGCTTCGAGGCTTTCGACCAGCGGAAGTCGGCGCCGCTGGTCGTGCGAGCCGGCCTCGACGCGGCCGAGCCCGTCCCGGAGCAGCCGAAGAAGCCGACGGCGGCGGCGTTGCTCGGCAAGGGCCGGGCCCCGAAGCGGTTTCGTCGCGCCCTCTAGCCATCCGTGGACAACGTCATCCATGACCTTGGCCCATTTGGTCGACCGCGGGAAACGCCGAGGGTTTCCTGGTTCGACAGTCGCCGCATCGTGCGGCGGCAGATCTGTTCCACAGTCTGCCAGCACCGTTCCCCCGACCTGAATCAGGAGGCAGATACATGCCGGGGCCATCGGCTCGGGCGGTGAAGCAGAGGCTCGAGAGCCTCTCCGCCGCGGGCGTGACCGACCTGCCGCGGGCGAAGCGTCGTGTGCAGGCCGAGTCTGAAGCGGGCGAGCCGCTCGGGCCGACTGCCATCGTCGCTCCGGCACCACAGGCGGCCAGTGGGAGTCGCGAGCAGACGCTCGATGTGATCCGGCAGGAGGTGGCGGCCTGCCGGCGGTGCGAAGCGCTGGCCTGTGCCCGGCAGAACACCGTCTTCGGGACGGGGCCGGCGACCGCCCGGCTGTGTTTTTTCGGCGAGGCACCCGGGGCCGACGAGGACAAGGCGGGCCTGCCTTTCGTGGGCCGCGCCGGTCAATTGCTCACGAAGATCATCGAGGCCTGCCGGCTCTCGCGCGACGAGGTCTACATCCTCAACGTGCTCAAGTGCCGGCCGCCGGACAACCGCCAGCCAGCGCCCGACGAGGTGGCGAATTGCCGCGACTATTTCGAGCGGCAGTTCCAGGTGATCGCCCCCGAGTTCATCTGCTGTCTGGGGACGACCGCCGCCCAAGCCCTCCTCCAGACGACCGAGCCGATCGGCAGGCTCCGTGGCCGATGGTTCGCTCATGGCCCGGCCCAGGTGATCTGCACCTACCACCCGTCCTATCTTCTGCGCAATCCCGGTGCCAAGCGGCACGTGTGGGACGACATGAAACTCCTCATGGCCCGCATGGGCGTGGAGTTGTAGGAAAGCCGGGCAAACCCGCGCGGCGGCGGACCGGAATCGGTTCAAGGTTTCGGTCGTGACGGTCCGATCAATGGTGCGGGTCGCCGGGGAGGGGAGCAGCCGCTGCAGAGGGGCTGGATGGGCGCCGGCCGGAGGGCCGGCGCTGGCAGGCCGGTCCGTGGGAGGGAGAGACGGATGGCCGACCGGACATGGCGGATGAACGTCGCGGGCTGGGTGGCGTGCGTCGCCGTCGCGTGCGGGACCGGCTGCACCATGTGCCCTGATCCGCTCGACTATGCGGGGCCGGTTCCCAACGGCGCCCCACCGCAAAACAACTTCTGGGCCCGCAGCAACGGCATCCTGCCGCTCCATGCGCGGCCCCGGCCTTGGCCGCCCGTCGTGCGCCGCGACGTTCCAGGGAAAGACCGGACCGTCGAGGTGGCGGAGGTCGCGACGCAAGCAGCCGCACGGCCGGCATCCGTGTCCGTGATGGTCGCGTCGGACTCGCCGGTCGCCCTGGAGGCAGGAGTCGCCCTCGACCCTGCGGCCGCCGGCGAATCAGCCTTCGTGGACGAGGCTGGGCTCGGGCAGCCAGCCGTCGGGGACCACGGCATCCTTGGGCACGACGGCGATCCCGTCGCGGACGGTGAAGCGGTCGCTGTCGGCGAGATCCTGCCAGCCATGGTCGTTGACGATCCGAGCCCGCCGCCCGATGCGGACGTTCTTGTCGACGATCGCCCCCTCGATGATGGTGCCCTCGCCGATGCCGAGGGGCGGAATCCCCTGCGTGGCCGCCGCGGCCAGGTCTTCGGGCGACTCGTAAAAGTCGGTGCCCAGGACGACGGAGTTGCGGATCACGACGTTGCGGCCGATCCGGCAGCGCAGGCCGATCACGCTGTTCTCGATGACGGCCCCCTGCTCGACGAGGCACCCGTCGGAGACGAGGCTCGCCCGGATACTGGCCCCGTCGATCCGTGACGGCGGCAGGAAGCGGCCGCGCGAATAGATCGGCGCCTCGGCGCTCGAGAGCTCGAACGGCGGAGCCGGGCCGGCAAGGTCGAGATTGCACTGGAAGTATGACCGGATCGTGCCGATGTCCTCCCAGTAGCCGTCGAACGTGTGGAGGTGCACCTTCTTGGTGCGGATCGCCGCGGGAAAGACCTCGCGGCCGAAGTCCTGGTAGTCGGTCTTCTTTAGCAGGTCGAGCAGGCAATCGCGGTCGAACAGATAGATGCCCATGCTCGCCATCAGCGTGCGGCCCTTGGCCGGCACTCCCTGCCGCTCGATCCAGGCCGGGTCGGTGCGCATCATCTCCAGCTCGGCCTGCGCCTGCGGCTTCTCCAGGAAGCCCTCCACGCGGCCGTTCGCGTCGAGCCGCATGATCCCGAGGGCCGACGCCGCCTCGTCATGGACCGGGATTCCCGCGATCGTCACGTCCGCCCCCCGCTCCTTGTGCGTGGCGAGCATGTCGGCGTAGTTCATCCGGTAGAGCTGGTCGCCGGAGAGGATCAGCACGTGCTTGATGTCGGACTGCTGGAGATAGCGGATGTTCTGCCGCACGGCGTCGGCCGTGCCCTGATACCAGCCCGCGTTGTCGATCGTCTGCTGGGCGGCGAGGATCTCGACGAAGCCGCCGCTGAACGGGTCGAATGTGTAGGTGCGCCG
>Ga0214923_10004193_pt1 | contig 17602 bp, 16 predicted proteins | sample LL1510_MetaG_FD_177993 | JGI IMG/M metagenome (GOLD analysis project Ga0214923, IMG submission 177993) | Freshwater microbial communities from Lake Lanier, Atlanta, Georgia, United States - LL-1510 | ecosystem: Environmental > Aquatic > Freshwater > Lake | place: USA: Georgia | collected... | reverse complement strand
AAAAAATTAAATGAGTTGGATGAAAAAAAATCAAATCTTGAAAAATCTATTAAAAAAAGATTAGTTCATGAAGATAATATAAAACAAAAGATTCTTGATTTAGATACATCTATTGAAAATAAAACATCTATTATGAAACAATTTTTAAATATTAAGAAATTAGATATTAATTCGACGGAATATTATAAAAATCAATTGTATATTGACCAAGCATTGATAATACCATGGAATAAATATTATAATATTAGAGAACAAATTGGGTCTTCGTCTTCGTCTTTGTCTTCGTCTTCGTCTTCATCTATAAATTCGATATCTCAGTTTCTTCAAAATCATACCTTAATAAAATCATTTATTGATAATATTAAAAGTGAATTTGATAAATCAATTTATGGTATGGAAAATATTAAGAATGAAATAATTAATTATATTTGTAAATTTATTACAAATCCTCATAGTCAAAAAAATAATATAGCATTATATGGTAGTGCCGGAGTATGTAAAACAAAATTTATTAAAGTTCTTGCCAAAGCATTAAATATTCCATGTAAGATTATATCGTTGGGTGGTATGAAAGACTCAAGTTATTTATTAGGTCATAGTCAAACATATCAAGATTCAAAATGTGGTATCATTGTACAAAGTATAATTGAAAGTCAAATTATGAATCCTATTTTATATTTTGATGAATTAGATAAAATTTCTAATGGAGAATTAGGTCAAGATATATATTCTGTTTTATCTAATATAACAGATTCTACGATTAATACGAATTTTAAAGATAGATACTTTAGTAATCTTTTAATTGATTTATCAAAAGTATTTTATATATTTACTTTTAATGATATATCAAAAATTAATAAAGTATTATTAGATAGATTAAATGTTATTTATGTAGAAAATCCAACTAAAAAAGAAAAATTAATTATTCTTAAAAACTATTGTTTAAAAGAACTATTAGAAAATATTGGTATAATAAATGATATCTCGTTTGAAGACCGTTGCTACCAAATGATTATTGATTATACCGATAAACAAATAGACACTAGAATATCAAGTGGTATTAGAGAATCTACAAGAATTTTAGAAAAAATTTTACTAGAAATTAATAAAGAACTTTTATTAAGTACAACAAATATGAATGATAATATCATATACTATGAACAATTTATACAATATTTCAATAAACTAAAAAGTCAATTTATATTTTTAAATATAGACAATAATCCTCCTCCTCATATGTATAGTTAAGTCACGTATCAGTCGTCACATATCAGTCATCACATATCATCATCGTTTGATAAATTTCATTATTGTTATCGCTTATTTGTGATTCGTGTTCAATTGTTGGAGATTCCATAAATTTAAGTTGTTTTAAATTCCATGTTGTGCCGAAACGTCCGTTATAATACCATATTTTTCCACATTCTATAATTGCCTTGAAAATTTTGCCTTTACATAATACATTTTCGATACTTGATTCTTCTAAAAGAATTTTGTTTTTATTCTCATCAAAGATAACACTTTCAAAATTACCTTTAGAATCTCTTGGCAATGAGATTTTCATTAATTTTGGATATGTTTTATTTTCGCGCAATATACGTGAATAAATATTAGGAATATCTTCAGAACTAAATTGTAAATTTCCAGTATTAAATAATTGTAAATTATTTTGGATTAATTCAATAATTTTATTATCAAGTTCTTCTAAAGATTCGCGATATTTAACGCTTATTTCTGATTTGCTTTGATTTAATGAGCAATCGATATGGTACGTTGCAAATTGAGAAAAATTATTTTGATTTAATTTAACACCGAATGGGCTGTACATTTTACCAGTTACTAATTGAATAGGTTCCTTATTATAAATAATCTTAATATTTCTTCCACTTTTAGCAATTTTAAGTTGGGATAAATCTAAATCGGATAAATTTACGTGACTCATGATTTTATATAAATTAATTTTTATATAAAAATAATTCATTTCAATTTTTTTATAAATTTTTATTAGTTAAGTTTGCTGAATTAATGCCATTGATATTGAACAACGACCACCTACTGTTGATGAACCACTACTATAATAACCTACACATATATAATCATTTGTTGTTAAATATACCATACATGAACAGTTTTCTTCTGGACTATTTGGTGTCCACCAGGTTGTTGTTAATAAAGCAGTCGTATTTAAGTCATTATTATTCATACCATTTTTACTAATAAATAATTCTCCACCATTTGTATTACTTCCATGAATAGTAAATTGAATATAATAAATACCATTCACTGGAGCATATATTCCTACATTATTATATAATGAAGTAGGCGTCCATGTACTATTGCTAGTATTTCCACTATTAAATTTACAATATATATATCCTGGAGCTGGATTACTTAAAAGAGTAGCATTACTTGTATATAACATTGGTTTACCGTAATCATAATACATATAATATTTACTAGGAACTGTTACGTAATTACCTTTTGGTTGATAATAATTAGTTAAATCAGATATAAATGCATAATTACCTCTTGTTTGGTAATCACCAGCTGGCTGATAATTACCTTTTAGTTGATACCCACTTAATTGGTCGGCTGTGATATAATTACCCCTTGTCTGGTAATCTCCTCTTGGTTGGTACCCACTTAATTGGCTGACGAATACGTAATTACCTCTTGTCTGGTAATCACCTGCTGGTTGATAATTACCTTTTTGTTGATAACCACTTAATTGGTCGACGAATACGTAATTGCCCCTTGTCTGGTAACCACTTAATTGGTCGACGAATACGTAATTACCCCTTGTCTGGTAATCCCCTCTCGGTTGGTACCCACTTAATTGGCTGACAAATACGTAATTACCCCTTGTTTGGTAATCACCTGCCGGCTGATAATTACCTTTTTGTTGATAACCACTTAATTGGTCAACGAATACGTAATTACCCCTTGTCTGGTAATCACCTACCGGCTGATAATTACCTTTTTGTTGATAACCACTTAATTGGTCAACGAATACGTAATTACCCCTTGTCTGGTAATCACCTGCTGGCTGATAATTACCTTTCTGTTGGTAACCACTTAATTGGTCAACGAATACGTAATTACCCCTTGTTTGGTAATCCCCTCTCGGTTGGTACCCACTTAATTGGTCAACGAATACGTAATTACCCCTTGTTTGGTAATCCCCTCTCGGTTGGTACCCACTTAATTGGTCAACGAATACGTAATTACCCCTTGTTTGATAATTACCTGTTGGCTGGTATCCACTCAATTGGTCTACTAATACATAATTACCTCTTGTTTGGTACCCAGATAATTGGTCTACTAATACGTAATTACCCCTTGACTGGTAATCCCCTTTTGGTTGGTACCCACTTAATTGGTCTACGAATACATAATTACCTCTTGTTTGGTAATCACCTGCTGGCTGATAATTTCCTTTAGGTTGGTAACCACTTAATTGGTCGACGAATACGTAATTACCTCTTGTTTGGTAATTCCCTTTCGGTTGGTATCCAGATAATTGATCTATTGTGGTATAATTACCAATAGATTGATATGTAGGTAATTTGTCTACAGTAATGTAATTACCTTTTAGTTGATAATTTCCCATTGTTTGATAAGTATTTTTTACTTCACTTATTTCAGTATCACTCTTTTTTTGATAATTAGTGTCTAATGATGTTTTTAAGGTATTATAGTCCGATGTGCTTGGTGTCCCACCTCCCATTTATATAACAGTAACTAAGAAATAAAATTTTAATATTTATAATTTATAATTTATGATTTAATATTTAACATCACACTCACACTCACAATCACAATCACAATCTTATGTGTTTTTTATAAATAATACAGTTATAATTTTCAATTCAATTCAATTTAATTTTGAATTTAATTTTTTATATTTATATAATAAGATATATAAAGCTGAATGTTTATTATAAAGGATACATTTCAAGAATATATGCAAAATAAATTTGATAAGAATACATTAATTTTAATAAATGAGATATTATTTTATGGTATTTTTGTATATTATTATTACTTTGGTCCTATTCAAGACTCTCAACAGAATTTTACAATTGTAAAATACATAGCTATTATTTTTATATTAAAATATACATTGAGTTATATAACAAATATAAAAGAGGTAACAATAGATGAAAAAAATATAAAAAATGAAAAGACATATTTCCAATTTAATAGTAAAATTGCGATTTTTAGTATTTTAATCTTGTTTTTATCATTAAATCAAAATATAATAGTGACATTATCAATATTATTTAGTTATGCTTTATTATCAAGTAGCGCAGATTATGGGTATACAACTGATAATTTAATAACAATTATAATTGTATACTTTTTATATTCTCTAAAACTAATTTAGATAACATGTGATAACGTGTGATAACGTGTAATTAAATTTATTTTAAACGCAAAAATACGTTTAAAATAAATTTAAGTATGAATTCAAGTAAATTATTTTCGCTATATATAATAAGTGTTAGATATCTTATGACGGATAATGTATTAAATGGTATAAATATAGAAAATATGCTAAATGTCATAAATATGGGTATTATAATTTTAAACTCTGATGGAGAGTATCTATTTATTAATAATTATATACAACATAATTTTAAGTTTAATAGAAACGTTGATTATATTAATTATATTCATCCAGAGGATAAAGAACAAGAAGTAAACAATTGTAAAAATTTTTTTAATAATAAAATTGGTGGAACAAGTATTTGTCGAATAAAATATCACAATTCAAATGAAAATAAAATGCACTTAAAAACAGATTATATATGGATTAAAATTACAAGAATATATTGTAAAAATAATGATTATTATATATATACAATTGAAGATATTAATGATTTAAAACAGTTTGAATATTTTATTGAAAAAGAGAAAAGTAAACATGATGAAGAATATAGTCATAAATCTTTATTTTTAGCAAATATGAGTCACGAAATTCGAACCCCATTAAATGGTATAATAGGTATGCTAACACTTTTAAATGATACAACATTAACAAATGAACAGCGAGATTATATTGATATGTTACGAGAATGTTCTATTAATTTAATGACAATTATTAATGATATATTAGATTTTTCAAAACTAGAAGCAGATAAAGTTGAGTTAAATTTAACATGTCAAAATATACGAAAATGTATTGAATCAGCAAATGATATATTAGCGTCAAAAATTTATGAAAAAGGTATTGAATATAATTTTTTTATAGATTCAAATGTGCCTGATAAAATTAAAATAGATTCAAATCGATTAAAACAGGTCGTATTGAATATATTAAATAATGCGATAAAGTTTACAGATAAGGGGAGTATTTTTTTAGATATTAAAGTAGAATCATCCCATACAAATGTAAACATAAATCAAGATACAAACACAAATCAAGATACAAATATTATATTAAAATTTAGTATTACAGATACAGGTTGTGGTATTGCGCAAACTGATAGATTAAAATTATTTGAATCATTTAGTCAAATACATTCCAAAATGTCTAATAAATTTAGTGAAGGCACTGGTTTAGGATTGGTTATAAGTAAAAAAATTATCGATTTAATGAATGGTCATATATGGTTGGATTGGAGTGAAGTAGGTAAAGGTAGTAGATTTTGTTTTACAATAAATACAAGTTTATGTAATAATGAAGAAAGTGATATAGAGCCTGCTATAGAAGATAATAATCTTTTATTAAATAAAAAAATATTTATATTAGATGATAATAGAGAGAATCGTCTCGGGTTAGCAAATTTAGTTCATAAATGGGGTATGATACCATATACATTTAGTTCTGCACTTGAAGCATTATATATGTTAAAATTAAAACAAACAGAATTTGATATTGGTTTAGTAGATGTATGTATGCCAGAAATGACAGGTAAAGAATTTGCTATAAAACTTAAAAAGCAATGTGAAGAAAATAAACGAGAACAGATACCATTAATTGCATTAAGTTCTCTTGGAGATATTCAGCATGATTATTCTTCATATTTTAAAGGACAATTAATTAAACCAGTAAAGGAATTAAAATTAAAAGAATTATGTCAAAATATATTAGCTAAAAGCACCTCTAATAATAGTAATAATATTATGCAACACAGTGTATACTTTGATTTAGATACAGACCTAAAAGAAACTATAAATATTTTATTAGTAGAAGATGTAGTTATAAATCAACGTGTTGTTATTCGTTTTTTAAATAAATTAGGTTTCAATAATATTGATATTGCATATGATGGTGTAAAATGTTTAGAAATGATGACATTAAAACATTATGATATTATATTATTAGATATACGAATGCCTATTATGAATGGAGAAAAGGTATGTGAATATATTATAAATTATTACCAAACTAATAATTACAGTAATCATCACAATTATAATCATCATAATAACAATTATAATCATCATAATAACAAAGTTTATATGTTTAAAAATCTACGTAAACCGTATATAATTGCAGTTACAGCATATTGTCAAAAGGAAGACCGTAATAAATATTTAAATATGGGTTTTAATGATTATATATCAAAGCCGATAAATATAATTCAATTAGACAAGTCAATGAAATTATTTATGAAAACAATTTTGTCAAATTAAAATAGTTGATGAAGCATTTATTTGAGCTTCATATAATATTTTTGAAAATTGTACCTTTACTGTATCCAAGTTAAAATTATCATCCACATCATTTTTAATAATCAAATCAAATTGTTCATCATTTAATGCATCCAACTCACATTCTGATGGATGTTTACTTATTTTCTCATATAAAGCAATATCACCTCCACTTTCAGCAATTAAACGGTCATTATTTCTTTTATTCGCAACAACTTTTAACATAATACCAACTGCATCTTTATCTTTACTAGATTTTACAAAATCATACTCATTTTTAAACCTAACGTCACTAATAATAAATACACTAATACCTCTATGATAATACACTTTCATCCAATTATTTAAATATCTTATCCATATATCTTTATCCTTTTTTCTACCAATATCAGTCCCTTCTTCTTGTAATAATTGTCTTGATATTGATGTTTTATTTTCATAAACATCATTATATGTAATATTATTTTTTGTCATAACATTGACTTTAATTTGATCCGCAAATGCACATTGCATAAATCTACCTATATGAGAATATTTTTCTAATACTGGAATAACAACATTATTTGTAATATAATCTTTACCAGAGCCTAACTTACCAGTGATACCAATTATAATTTTCATTTAATTTGTATACACTATACACTATATACTATACACTATATTCTATATAATATAATTCATTTTTTGTTTGTAAATTTTCATTTACTATTTCTTGAATAAATTCAAGTTTTATTTTAAAATCATATTTATGTATATTTTCCATACGTTTGATTTGTGATAAAGTTGTTAACATTACTTTAATTGCTTTATTTCTATCATGTATTCTATCAATAATATCATATAATTTATCAATCAGTTTCTTCTGATCTTGATATATCTTTTTCATATCATTCATGCTTTGAATAATTGTATTTTCTTGATATTCTTGCTTAATCATCTCTAATTCATTACATACTTTGTTATAATCAGCGAGCAATTTATCATAATTTTTGTCATTCGTTGTAGACATTTGTATTGTATATTTGTATATATATATAAAATATAATATAAATACAAATATTAATTTACGCATTTATATCTTTCCATTCAAAATTACAATTTTTATAATTTTTAAAATCATATAATTTTTTAAACATATTTATAAGTGCTTGATATCGAGGTCTTTCATCAAAATCTAATGTTTTCACATGTTTAAAGTATACTAAAAATTCACGTGGTAATTGTTCACATAATTCTTCTTCAGAAATAGATAGCTTTTTTTCCATTATCATATTATATCTTTTCTTTTTATCCTTATGTTTTAAATTCTGCCATGGTAACTTACCTCTATATAAATATACTAACAAATAACCAATGGATTCTAAATCATCTTTTCTAGAATGTTCATGACCTTTATGTGCCGCTATACTAGCATATCGAGCAGTTCCACAAAATTTATTAGTGCGTTTAAATGAAATATGGTCACCATTATTTTTAATATATTTTTTAGCTAATCCAAAATCGATACAATATAATTTTTGACCATTAGTTGTATCTAATACAAAATTATCTGGTTTAATGTCTCTATGAATATAGCCTTTATCATGAATGTATCTTATAATATCAATCATTTGAATGGCTAATAATATAATAGTTTTTAATCTAAATTTTTTACGTTCTTTTAGCATACGTTCTAAGGATGGACCCAATAAATCCATTATAATAATCTTTTTATCTAATTCTTTATTTTTAACAATTTTTATATTTGCGATTCCACAATTATCAGAGCGAACTTTATTTAATGCATTATATACTTTTGCCTCATCTAATAAGGATTCTTCTCCGTTTTTATCATCAGTTTTAATAGGAATTTTCAACGCGACTTCTTGATTTGTATGCTTATGTTTAGCACAAAAAACATCGCCAAAAGAACCACTTGATATATATTTAGTTATAATGTACGAATTTACATCTGTACCTATCAGCGTAGTTAAACTTTTGTTCATTAATAATAAAAGTGTGTTTTATTTTTGAATACTAACCGCAATAATTTTAATTATTTAAATTATTTTACAATTTATATAATAATTTAAATGCCAACAACTATTGTCGGAAATAAAGTTAAAATTCATTTAGAAAAGAATGCCTTACCAGGATATTCACTATCCATAAAAAAAGATGAACGACGTAAAATTCTTGATAAACTCGTTAACAAATTCGGATGGGTTAATATCGTTCGAAAATTAAATGTTCTATACATATACAATAAAAATAAACATCCCAAAACTGCCATGAAATTCCGTAGAGATATGAAATATATACAAAAATACTTTTCACCAAAATCCAAAAAAGCCAAAAAACAAACTAAGAAACAATCCAAAAACAAACAATCAAAGAAACAATCAAATAAACTAACTAAGAAACAATCCAAAAATAAACAAACTAAGAAACAATCCAAAAATAAACAAGCAAAGAAACAATCAAATAAACTAACTAAGAAACAATCCAAAAACAAACAATCAAAGAAATCATCTAAAAAATAAATTAAAGATTATTTACTTAAACTTTGTAATCGTTTGGCGTGTTCTTCGATGATAGATTTAAATTTTATTTTCATATCTTCTGTAATAGTAGATTCACTTTTTGATGTCGAATAAGGGTACATCAAAGATAGTTCATTTTTAATTAAATAAAAATTTGGATTTAAAGCATCAATTCCATTAATTGATTCAGTCGAATACACATCTGATTCTAAACGTATAGATAAAATATCTATAGAGGGTAAAAGGGTGAGATATGGTATATTATCTTGGTAATCTGTTTGAATAGCAAATTGTATATTTGAATTATCATTTAAAAAATTTTTAATCATTTTAATTTTTATTTTTACTCGTAAATTTCTTGAGACTAATACGGTATTATTAACTAGATGTACATTAAAAATAAAAATCCTATCATCACCATCATCTTTCCAATGTATATTATACATATCAGATGTAATGTCTAGATTATCATTTTTTAATTCCGCTATATTATTTTTTAAATAATCTGTTAAAATCTTTTTTAATCCCTCGTTAAATGGAAAAGAAATTAGATCATTATGTATATTATATCCAGTCCAATCTACATTATTATCGGGTAATATAGTTTTAAAAGAATTACCTATCGCTTTTGAATTCATAAAATAAGGTATTGATAAAGGATTATCTGGAACATCTATATTATTATAACCTACTGTTACTAAATGTTCTTTATTACAACTTTCTATGTATATTAAAAACACAATTATACAAATTAATAATATTATATATATATCCATTAATATTATAACAGAATTTATTTTAATGTAATTAAATGTAATTTAAAATAAATTTAACAGAATTTATTTTAATGTAATTAAATGTAATTTAAAATAAATTCTGTTAAATTTATTTTAAATTACATTTAATTACATTAAAATAAATTAAAAGTAATTAACATTATTGTAACGTAAATAAGTATAATGTTTTATTTAGTTCGGCTAACATTTCATCTCTAATATTTAGTAAATCTGTATCACTTCCATCTTTTTTAAGATATTTCGGTAATTCTTCTTTTAAAAATATTATATAATCATTTAAAATTGGTATAATATTTTCATCATCGTATTGATTTACTTCAATATTAAAACGTGTTTTAAATTTAGGTCGTGAATAACGCCCCATATAAACTTCTACAAATTGGTCAATTAAAGTGGATAAAGCTCCATGTAAATTATCGGAACCAACGTGTCTTGCATACTTAACTGTCTCCCAATGATATAATTTAAGATTTAACATCATATGAAAAAAAACTTGAACGATACTCTCGCACCCCATGTTTTATGTATTTTAAATAAATAAATAAAATAATTTAAACTAATTAAATAAAAAAATGAATATAAATAATGATTAAATATAATCAATAAACTCCAATCCATTATATCATCCCATCTTATCCCATCCCATCCCTACTATGTTATATACAATAAAGATAAGTTTATATATATTATATTATATAACCTTGTTTACTATCATATATTGTTTATTCATTGGTTATGGCTTATGGGAAGGTTTAATTATATATATGGGTACATCACTTAAAAAGTATAATGCATATGGGTATTTAATATATTCACTTATTGATATTATATATACAACATTACCATTAATTATTGTTTCATTTTTATACAGAAGAAAGTATGTGAATAAATCTATTCAAAAACGTGATGTAAATATTGGGTTAATTATACCATGTCATAATGCAGAAAATGTTATTGAAAATACATTAAAAGATGCATTACGTATTTTTACACCTCAAAGTATTTATGTCATTGATAATGGAAATAGTGATAAACCACTTGATAATACACAACACATTTGCGAACGATATGGTGTTAATTATGTATGGAGTAATATAGGAAGTAAAATTACATCAATTTATATTGGTGCTAAATTAGCAAAAAATTTTTCATATATTATGCAAATTGATGATGATATATCTCTTGAAAAAGATATGACTTTTCCAATTGATGAAAATATTGATTGTATAGCTTATACTATTTCTGCAATTAGTAAGAATAAAAATGATTCAAATATATTGCAAAAATGTCAAGATATTGAATATAAAATTGCTGGTATCATAAAAGGTATTCAAACATGGTTAGGAAATGCTACATTTGCTCATGGAGCAATATCTTTATGGAAAAGAGAGAGTTTAATTAAAGTATTAGAGAATCATCCAATGTATCCTATTTCTGATGATTGGTTTATTGGGTATATTGCAAATTTTTATGGTATGAGAATTGAAGTATGTGACCAAAAATTTATATCAACGGATACACCTAAAACATTATTTTGGGGTGGTAGAAAGTCAGGGTATGGTAATTGTACTTTATGGCAACAAAGATTCATTCGATGGTATGCATTAATTGGATTACAAACTATGTATAATTTGTATTATATATTTTTTGTATGGACATTTTCAATTAGACGAGTCATTTTTCAGAAATTATTTATATTATTTCATTCTGCAATTATGATGATTATTATATTTCGATATGTCATTTTTGCCTATTCAATATATCTTTCTTATCTATTTCCAATGATTATGTTTGCTAGTAGACTATTAATATGGATTGTCAATTTTGTTATATTAAATATTTGTTTTCTACAAAAAGAAGAACGTTTTGATTTATTTATGTTATTTATTTTTCCATTTTATTATATGATAGATTCAATAGCTTGTATTACATCTATATTATATGGTATTTTTTATAAAATTCCAAATGTATTAATTGAAGATAAAATTAATATGAAAGATAATGAAAAAATTAAAATTATATTAGAAAAATATGATGAAAGACAATTTTAATCAAGTTAAATCTTGTGTTATAATTCCATCTTAATTTTATTTAACGTTTATTTAAAAAAAATCGAATTAACATAAAATTAAGATGGAATTATACAAGTTTAACAAATATGACTATTAATGTATGTGTTATTGGTATTGGTTATGTTGGTGAACAATTAGTTAATAGTTTTTTAAATAAGGATGATTTTAAAGTGATAGGTTATGATATTAACGAAGAAAGATTGCATATTTTAAGAGAAAAATATGTAACATGTTATTTTACAAATAATGAAAATGAATTAAAAGATGTTGATTTATTTTGTATTAGTGTTCCAACGTTGTTAAATAAATCAAAGACAAATATTGAAAATAAGCCAATTATGGATGTTAAAAAGATGTTATTAAATATTGCAAAAAGACATTCCACAATAGTACTTGAAAGTACTATTTTTGTAGGTGGTACAAGAGAAATATTTGGAGATTTTTTAAAATGTGAAATAAATATTGGATTTTCACCAGAAAGAGTTGATCCAGGTAGAATAGAACCATCTCATTCAGATATTCCAAAAATAGTCTCTGGTCTAAATGAAGATTCTTGTAATATCATTATGAAATATTATAGTAAAATATTTTCAAAATTGGTGCCTGTATCCAGTACAGAATGTGCTGAAATGTGCAAATTATATGAAAATTGTTTTAGATTAATTAATATAGCTTATACAAATGAAATGTCTGATTTATGTGGCGATTTTAAAATTAATCCATATGAAATGATAAATGCATGTTCTACGAAACCATTTGGATTCATGTCTTTTTATCCAGGTCTAGGAATAGGAGGGCATTGTATACCAGTAAATCCATATTATATTGCAAAAGGAAACTTTAAAAATCTTCCATGTTTAGAAATGTCATTAAAAAAATCAGAAGAAAGACCGTATAAAAAGGCTGAGCAAATTTTATATGAAAATAAAAATATCAATAGTATTTTGATTATAGGCGCTGCGTTTAAGCCAGGTGAAAGTATAATAACAAATTCTCCATCGATTGATTTAGCAAAAGCATTATCTCAACGTGGAAAAAAAATATGTATATATGACCCACTTGTAGTAAATAAATATAATGTTGATACAAATTGTAATTACGTGAATTCTATTTTAAATCCATTTTGTAGTAAACATGGTGAAATATCATGGATATCAGACGCAGAATTTACAGCTGATAATATATTAAATAAGATGGATGTAATAATTGTTTGTATGAAACAATATAATATTAATTGGGATATATTATGTAAGGTAGAAAAATTAGGTAAAAAAGTGTATTGGTTTTGTAATAAAGATGCAATTTTTAATCCTTAAAATAAAATGAATAATAGTATATCTTTTTTATAATTAAAAATGTCTCACTATAGACAAAGATTACAATTGTATCTTAGTGCAAATAAGTATGAAGTAAATGATTTGGTAGCTAAACTTTCAAAAAAAACCATTAAATATATAATAAATGATTTAGGAATAGTAATTGAACAAAATAGGGTAATAAATAATGGTACAAGTAGTACACGTGGTATAAGTGGTACAAGTAGTACAAGTAGTACAAGTAGTACACACGATAATACACTTTATATTTTTAGTGATGGTAATTGCAAAAGAAATGGTAAACGAGGTGCAATGGCGGGATTTTCTGTATTTTTTTCAGATGATATTTCTTCTCCTTATTTTAAGTTTAATAAAACTAGGTTAATTATATCTGAACCAACAAATAATAAAGCAGAATTAGCGGGTATAAAATATATATATGATATTATTTCTCAAAATAAAGATTTATTTAAACAAAATAAGAATATAATTTGTACGGATTCAATGTATTCAATTAATTGTATAGAAAATTGGTGTAAAGCATGGCGTAAAAATGGATGGAAAAATAGTAAAGGAGATAGTGTTAAAAATAAGATATTAATTGAAGAAATTCTTGATTTAAAAGATTCTGTTTCAAATGATATTAATATTTCATTTAAACATGTTTTTAGTCATACAAAAGAGCCATTAAATAAAGATTCTCTTGAGTGGAGATTATGGAACGGAAATAATATAGTAGATACAAATATAAATAAATTGTTTAATAAATACATAACTACATGGAATGATAAACAACATGATGATAAATAAAATGATAAACAGAATGATAAACAAAATGATAAATAAGTTAACTTAACAAAAATTGATTTAAAATTAATATTTTTTTATAATAAAAGTATGTTTAAATCAATTAATATTATTGGTTATGGATATGTTGGTGGAGCTATTGGATATTTATGTGAAAAGAATCATATACCCGTAAATATATGTGATACACAAAGTAAAAGTGGTACTTTTAAGTATTTTACACAAGATATTGAGACATTAGTTAAATATTCTGAAAATGAAAATGAAATTAATTATTATTTTATTGCGGTTCCGACACCAAGTAATGCGGATGGAGAGTGTGATATTTCAATTATTCATACTGTTTTAACAAAGTTAAATGCATATGTATCAAAAAAGACACGAGTTATTATTAAGAGCACGATGGTTCCAGGTTCATGTAATGAATTAAATAATCAATATAAAAATTTTGATCTTATTTTATGTCCGGAATTTTTAAGAGAGGCGACCTATAAGGATGATATGTATGATGCGTCTTTTGTATTGATGGGATTGCCTCCGAATTATGATATGAAAAAATATTCTGAATTACTATCATTATTTAGAAGATTATATGTTCATAATTATAATATAGAAATTATCATGAAATCATATGAAGAATGTGAATTATTTAAGTATACATTAAATACTTTTTTTGCAACTAAAATTACTTTTTTCAATGAAATTCATGAGATATGTGAAGTCATGGATGTAGATTATCAAAAATTAAAAGTTCTATTTAAATTAGATAACCGTGTAGGAGACTATGGAACAATGGTTCCTGGACCTGGAAATGAATTTTATGGGTACCACCTTAAATGTTTACCTAAAGAGGTAAAAGGTATGATCAAATTACAAGAAAAATTAGGATTGACGAGTGAATTTATGTCTTGTGTAAACAACAGAAATAATTATTTTAAAAATAAAAAAGTTGAAAATTAAAAATTTGCTTTTAAATAGCATAAATGATTTGTAACGAAAAAAATTGTAATAAAAAAGCTAATTTTAATATTGCTTCAAAATCAAATCCGATTTATTGTAATGAACATAAAAAGAAAAACATGATACATACAAGAAATAAAAGATGTAAAGAAGAAAATTGTAATACAAGACCAAATTTTAATTTACCAAATGAAATATCAGGGTTATATTGTTCAAAACATAAAAAAGATGGTATGATTGATATAAATAATAAAAAATGTAAAGAAGAAAATTGTCATAAACAACCTCAATATAATTTATCAGATAGAAAATCAGGATTATATTGTTCAACACATAAAAAAGAAAATATGATTAATGTTATAGAAAAAAGATGTATAGAAACAAATTGCCAAATATTATGTCCAGTATTTAATTTACCATCTGAAAAAGTAGGAATTTACTGTGCTACACATAAAAAAGAAGGAATGATAAATGTAAAAAGTCCAAGATGTAAAAATAAAAATTGTATGAAATTGGCATCATTTAATATAGAAAATAAAAGAACACCTGAATATTGTGCTGAACATAAAAAAAAGAATATGATTGATGTTACTCATCAAAGATGTAAAGAAGAGAATTGTATGAAATTAATGCCATTATTTAATTATGAAAATGAAAAATCAGGTTTTTATTGTTTTGAACATAAAAGGGATGGTATGGTTGATATTAGAAGTAAACGTTGTAAAGAAGAAAATTGTAAAGTTAAACCTGTTTTTAATTATGAACATAAAAAAGGTGGTATTTATTGTTCTATTCATAAAAAAGAAAATATGATTAATGTAGTACATAAAAAATGTATTGAAGAAAATTGTAAAATAGCTCCCAAATTTAATTTACCATATGAAAAAGTAGGAATTTATTGTGTTACTCATAAAAAACAATATATGGTAAATGTAGAATCAAAAAGATGTATTGAACAAAATTGTGACACGTTTCCATCATATAATTATGAAAATGAAAAAGCAAGACTTTATTGTAATAAACATAAAAAAGATGGTATGATAGATATAAATAATAAAAGGTGTTTACAAGAGAATTGTTATATTATTCCTAAAAATAAAAAATACAAAGGAAATTGTCTTAGATGTTTTATTAATCTATTTCCTAATGAAAAAATATCCAAAAATTTTAAAGTAAAAGAGAATCACGTCACTGATTTTCTTAAAGAAGAATTTAAAGATGAAATTATGGTATTTGATAAAACCGTTGGTGGATGTTCATCAAGACGCCCTGATTGTTATATTGATAAATACACTCATGTTTTAATTATAGAATGTGATGAAAATCAACATTCGGGAAAAGAATATACAAATTGTGATACAAAAAGAACAATGGAATTATTCCAGGATTTTGGAAATAGACCAGTAATTTATATAAGATTTAATCCTGATGCATATATCAATGCAGAAAAGAAAAAGATTTTATCATGTTTTAAAACACACAAGACATTATGTGTACCGATAATAAGAAATAAAAAAGAATGGGATAATAGACTTGAATTATTAAAAGAAAAAATTAATCATTGGTTAATAACAATTCCTGAAAAAGAAATAACAACCGAATTTTTATTTTATGATTTTTTTAATTAAAATTAAATTTATTAACTCTAAATTTTCATTAATTAATTCAAAATTAATATTAACAATACTATTTTTGAAGTAAGATTACAATCTAAATTTTCTCACATTCGCTTTATTAAAGTAGAACAAAATGTTGATAATTTATCAAGAGAGACAATAAAGTTTTCTTTTACGAAACCTAAAAGTAATATAATGTAAACTTATTTATTCATACAAGGAACTAAATACAATTCAAGAACTAAGTCGGAAATGCATAGACGAACAAGAGCAACAAACAAGAGATTATAAAAAGAAACAATTATTTTAGAGAAAAGTAAGAATATTATTATTTATCATAAAATTATTTTATATTATATTATTAATAAGATAATATAAAAGATAATATGAATAACGGTGTAAATCAAAGTATAAATCAAAGTATAAATCAATATACTATCGCGAATAAAGTTAAGAATGATGCATGTTATATAAATCAACAGATTAATAAAAACAAAAGCATTTTTGATTATGTTACTGACCAGGCAAAATTTATTAATAAGAATGAATGTTTTGATGTTACTCCACCATTTTTAAACTATATTCCTGTTGGAATTCCGACTCAAAATGTTGATATAGAAAATGACCTTAGAGGGTCAATTAGAATGAATTCAAAATGTACGTGTTGTAAATTTAATACTCAACATCCTGAATTAGCATCAAATGGGTTAAGTTCTAATCAAAATCCAAATAATAAATCTGTATGTCAGCAAGAGAATATGATTTTGCCAAATGGATATCTTATCAGAAAATAAATTTTTTATTAATTTATCCTTTAATTAATAAAAATTAATAACAAGAAATATTATTTAC
>Ga0214923_10004192_pt1 | contig 17604 bp, 20 predicted proteins | sample LL1510_MetaG_FD_177993 | JGI IMG/M metagenome (GOLD analysis project Ga0214923, IMG submission 177993) | Freshwater microbial communities from Lake Lanier, Atlanta, Georgia, United States - LL-1510 | ecosystem: Environmental > Aquatic > Freshwater > Lake | place: USA: Georgia | collected... | reverse complement strand
TGGCGGGCGGCGGCGACGGCGGCGATGCCGGCCGCCGCCTCCTGGCCGAGCCGCGTCTCGATGAAACCGCGCACCGGCACCGGTTCGCACGACCACCACCGGCGCATCAGACCGCCGGACGTGTCGCGGACGAGTTGGTCGAGCAGTTCGACCGTCATCCAGCGGTGCTCCCCGCGGTGCTCGGGCGTCGGGGACTCAGAGGCCCGCTCGAGGCTCGCGAGATACGCCCGAGCGATCCCCTCGAGGTCGGGCACGACGATGCGCACGACCCCGCCGGGGGCGAGCAGCCGCGCGGTCTCGGCCAGCAGGCGGGCGGCCTCGGCCGGGACGAGATGCTCGAGCACATGGGCGGCGTAGACCGCCTGAAAACTGCCGGCCGGAAAGGGGAGCGGCCGGCGGAGATCGCAGGGGATCACGTCGGGGCCGGCAGGCACGAGATCGACGTTGGTCCACGCCGGATGCCGCCGCGTCCCGCAGCCGAGGTTCAAGAGCGGCCGCGGCGGGGCGGCGACACGGCGGGTGGATGCGAAGCGGATCACGGCGGCACCAGCGAGCAGGGGTTCGGAGCGGAGGTTCGGGTCAGGCTTCCAGCTTGACGGCCAGTCGGCCGGTGTAGTCGATCCGCGCCAGGAACAGCCTGGCGCCGGTCGAGGCCAGATACTCGTCGACGGCCCGCCGGGCGCCCTCCCAGTGGCCGTAGTCGTCGATGATCAACAGGCCGCCCACCGCCAGCCGCGGGTAGAGGTGCTCGAGCTCGTGCCGCGTCGACTCGTACCAGTCGGTGTCGAGTCGCAGCACGGCGATCCGCTCCGGGGCCTGGGCGGGGATCGTCTCCTCGACGCGGCCCGGGACGAAGGCCACGAGTTCGGCGGGGTAGCCCGTGCCGAGCACGTTGTGCCGCACGTCGTCGAGCGGGCTGTAGGCCCAGGTGGAGCCGGTGGCGCGATCCTCGTCGGCCAACAGCCGGGCGGCGGCCGTTCCCGAGATGTCGCGATCGGCCGCGCCGGGCGGAGGCATGCCGGCGAAGGTGTCGTACAGATGGAGCGGCCGCCGCTCGCCCAGCTCGAGCAGGGTGAGCGCCGCGGCCATCATGCTGCCCCCGCGCCAGACGCCGCACTCGACGATCGCGCCCGGGATGCCGTGCCGGCAGACGTGCGCGACCGCGGCGCGCACCGCCATGATCCGCTCCGGGCTCGTCATCGTGAAGGGCCGGACGCGGTCGATGATCGCCCGCGTCGCGGCGTCGGCGTCGGCGGGCGGCGGTGGCTCGCGGCGGCGGGCGGAGCCGAAGAGCTTGGGCATGGGCGATGGTCTCGGCGGCCGGGGTGCGATCCCCGCGGCGGCGGCCCGGACGATCCGGCGGGGAGCGGGGCTATCCCACAGCCGACCGCCGCGCCGCAAGAGGGCCGCGCATGCCCGCGAGCGCCACCGGTCGCCTCGGCCCGCCACTCACCCCACGCTGCGCAGCCTGCCACGGAGCACGAGGCCGACGAGGCCGACGGCGCAGGCTGCGGGCAGCGCCCAGCGCCACCGCACTGCGGGGGGCAGCGGCTCGAGCAGCGGCACGTCGACGGCCATCACCCCCTCGCCGCCGAGCGACAGGCGGCTGACGATCCGACCGGCGGCGTCGATCACGCAGGTCTCCCCGGTGGAACTGCACCGCACCAGGCAGCGACGGCATTCGATGGCCCGCTGCTGCGCAAGCAGGCGGTGCTGCCGGAGCGTGAGCGGGTTGGTGAAGGAGGCCCCGTGGATCAGCGACACGAGCAGGTTCGCCGAGTCGGCGGCCAGCGAGGCGGCGGCGGCCGGAACCATGTCCTCGTAGCAGAGCAGCGGGCCGATTCGGGCCGGACCGGTCGCGAGCGGCTGGGCGTCGCGGCCGGCCGTGTAGGTGGTCTCCATCGGAAACGAGAGCCGCAGCTCGGGGATCACGTCGGCGAAGGGGACATACTCGCCGAAGGGCATCAGGTGCCGCTTGTGCGACGCGCCGGCCAGCCGCTCGGTGGTGTCGACCAGCAAGGCCGCCTGGAAGATCTCCCGGGGCCGCTCGCGGTAGCCACGGTAGATCCGCCCCCCGAGCAGGAGCGGGCAGGCGGGGTCGGGCAGCGGCCGCAGCCCCCGCTGCGGGTTCCGCGACCGGCGAAACACGGTCGCCTCGTCGGCGAACGAATCGAGGCCGTCCTCGTACGAGCCGCCGCTGCACTCCGGCCAGCAGACGAGGTCGGGCGGGGCTTGCCCGCCGCAGGCGGTGCGGGTGAGCCGGCGCAGGGTTTCGATCCCGCCGGCGTCGTCGGGATCCGCCTGCACGACCGCCAGTCGGAGCTGCGGCGCGGCGGCCATGCGGTCATCGATCTGCCGGATCGCCACCGCGCCGAAGGCCAGATTGGCGACCGTGACGACGAGCGCCGCCGTCGCGACGGCGGGCAGCCGCCGATCCCCTCCCGGCCCGAACGTGACGAGCGCCGCCACGATGGCGCCGGCGGTGGCGAACAGGGTGAGCGTGCCCGCCTCGGGACCGGCGAGCGCCGCGGCCTGGACGGTGACGGGCCAGGCGAGCTGCGAATAGCCGAGCTTCCAGGGAAAGACCCCGGGGATCAGCGCCTCCGCCACGACCGCGACGAGTCCCGCGGGCAGCCAGGCCTGCCGCGGATCGCGGCACAGCCGCCCCACGACCCAGAAGGGCAACGCCAGCCGGCAGGCGTCCCAGAGCACGATCGGCACCGCGAACGCGAAGCCGACGAGTTTGCTCGTCCGCATCGCGTCGGCGAGCACCTCGGGCGTCCAGTGGAAGGCCAAGGCGATCGCGAGCACGGCGGACGCGAGCACGGCGAGTTCGCCGCGCCATCCCCGGCGGCCCGTGGCGAGCACGAGGCCAGACGCGATGCCGAGCCAGCCGGCGGGAACGAGCTGCTCGTCGAGCCAGGGAGCGGCCACGAACACGGCGGGGGCGACGATGGCGGTGGCCCAGGCGACCGCCACCCACGCCGGCCGCGCTGCCGGGGGTGACCGCCGTAGGCCATCCGTGGACACGCCCATCATCTCAGTTTCCCGCTCATCGCCGCTCCATGCGGCAGCCTGCCAAGCAAACGGCGGGCGGACCGACTCGCGATCCGCCCGCCGCAGTGGACGAAAGCCCTGCTCGACGCAGGCTCAGAACTTGACGCCGCCCGGCGCGCCGACCAGCGTGGCGGCGGTGCCGTCCTGCTGGGCGTAGAGATAGACGGTGCTGAAGCCGCGGGTGTTGAAGCTGCGGACGGAGTTCGTCGCCAGCGGCGCCGACCCATTGGCGGCGAGGGCCGTGAACGCACCGGCCCGGACCGAGAACTGCGCGACACCATTGGCGCTGACCGTCTTGGCGGAACTGACGAGCTGGTTGAGCGAAGTGCTGCCCGAGAGGGCATTCACGGCGACGGGCGCGACGCCGACGTTCTTCATGCGAACGGCGACGCTGCCCTTGGAGCCACCACTACCACCACCGGCGAGAACGGGACCGGCGACCAAGGCCATCGAGGCCAGCGCTGCGACACAGAAGAGCTTGCGAATCATGGATGGTTCCTTACTGCTGTTTGGCGAAGAGAAGTGATTGACTGACGATTTCGAGAACTGGAAGCCGATCCGTGGCCGTGCCGAAGCACCACTGGGGCCTTATCGTACCGCCGGGGCACGCCCAGTCAAAATACCTTTTCCGATCCGGCAAATTCGGGGTTTTCGGGGGCCTGGGCAGGTCAGGGGGCCGGCCCGACCACCTCGCCTCCGGCCTTCGTGCAGGACGCCATCAGAATCTCGGGTGCCGTGTCGTCGACCATGAGCACGACCCTGCCGTCGCCGAACAGCCCGTGCACGCCCCCCAGGTGGTGGCTGCGAAACCCATCCACCTCGGGCGTGTTGAGCACGGGCGAACTGAAGAAGAAGCAGTTGGTTCCGCAGGCCCAGCGGGCGTTGCCGATGCGCGACTCGTTGTCCATCTCCCGGAAGCCCCGATCGACCCCTTCACTCACCAGGAGCGTCTTCGACAGCCCGTCGCTGACCTCGCCGGCCCGGCACGGTCGGGGGCAGTCGTCGGCCGTCGCATAGAGCACGCCGCCATGAGCCCAGCCCGGCGGCAGTTCGGGAAGCTCATCGCCCGGCGTGAGCACCACCGCGTTTCCCATCACGCCGCCGTAGTCCTGCTTGCCGGGGAACGACTGGATGCTGCTCGGGCACACATAGGTCGAGATGATCACGTCGGCGATCGCCGCGTTGCCCTGCGGATCGTTCCACGGCAGCTGGTAGTTGATCCGGCCGGCCGTCTTCTGCTCCTCGAGATACGGCAGGATGAACGAGCTCCAGGCGTGATTGCGGCGGGAGAGGGCGTCGTCGCCCGGCGGGAACCAGCGCCGGGCCGCCTCGTAGTTGGTGATCGCGATCCCCATCTGCCGCAGATTGTTGGAGCAGGCGGCGCGGCGGCCGCTCTCGCGGGCCGACTGGACCGCCGGCAGAGTCAGCGAGATGAGCGTGCCGAGGATCGCCACCACGACGAGCAGCTCCACCAGGCTGAATCCGGCCGCCCGCCGCCCGCGTGGCCGGCGGTGATCCAGGCGGCGGAGGACGGGGATCACCATGGATCGTCGGGACGCAGGAGGGCGGAAGCCGAAGGAGGTCCGTCGCCGCGGCATTAGCATAAATTGAGGATACGCCACCCCGCTGGGCGGTCAAACAATCCGCTCGGCGCCGATCCGGCAGCGGGGCGACCACCGGTCAGCCCGAGACGATCTCCTTTCGCGTCTTGAAGCGGCCCCGGTCGAGGATGTAGCCCTCGCAGCAGGCGGCCTCGAGCGTCGTCAGCCGGGGGAAGTAGAGCGGCCCGCGGTAGGCCTCGGCGAGCTTCCAGGTGCGGGTGCCGGAGGCATGGTGATGCCAGGTGCGGACCGAGAGCGCCGGATTGAGCACGCCGATCCCGGCCCGGAAGGCCTCGTGGGCCAGCCGGCTCTCGCAGGCTGGGATGCCCAGCGTGAAGCCCGCCTCGAACTCCGGGAGTGATCCGGCGACGAACATCCAGGTGTCCTGCGAGTGGGAATAGAACCGCCACCGCCGGGGATCGACGCGGCCCTCCATCGAAGGCCCGGAGGGATCGTCCCAGCGGGAGAGGGCCATGAGCAGCGGCCGCGGCGCCGCCCGGAGCAAGGCGGCCGCCCCACGCAGCGATTCGTCGAAGGCGATGTCGGCGTTCGCCACGACGCAGACCTCCCCCGGGTAACGCGCGGCGGCCAGACGAAAGAAGTCGGCGAACGACTTCCGCTGCCCGTCGGCCAGCGGCACGATCTCGGCGAACACGCCCGAGGCGGCGTTGCGGCCGCGCACGTGGGCCAGCTCGGCGGCGCGGGCCGGATCGGGAGACGCATACTGCTCGTGAATCAGGATCATGGCAGCCGAACGCGGGCGGCGGGCCGAAACGCCGCAGTATGCTAGCCGTCCCGTCGCCCAGCCTTCCATCGCGGCACCGGCACGGGAGGCGCGTCGCGACCCCAACGCATGAAGATCCTCGTCACCGGCGGCGCCGGATTCATCGGCAGCCACATCGTCGACGCCCTGCTCGCGGCCGGCCACGCGCCGGTGGTGCTCGACGACCTGTCGAGCGGCTCGGCCGACAATCTTCCGCCGGGCGTGCCGCTCCATCTCGCCGACATCGCCGACGCGGACGCGGTCGAGCGGGTGTTCGCCGGGGAGCGGCCGGAGGCCGTCTGTCATCAGGCGGCGCAGATGTCGGTGAGCCGCTCGGTCCGCGAACCCGCCTGCGACGCCCGGGTCAACGTGCTGGGGCTCATCCACGTGCTCGACGCCGCCGTGCGGCACGCCGCGGGGCGGTTCGTGTTCGCCTCGTCCGGCGGAGTGCTGTACGGCGACGTGACCGAGCCCGCCCCGGAGTCGACGCCTGCGGCGCCGGTGAGCCCCTACGGCATCACGAAGTGGGTGGGGGAGCGGTATCTCGAGTTCTACGCCCGCGAGCACGGCCTGGCGGCCGTCGCCCTGCGCTACGCCAACGTGTACGGCCCCCGGCAAAACCCGCACGGCGAGGCGGGCGTGGTGGCGATCTTCTGCAAGCGGTTCCTGGCCGGGGAGCCGGCCCGGATCAACGGCGACGGCCGCTATGTTCGCGACTACGTGTATGCCGCGGATGTCGCCCGGGCCAACGTGCTCGCGCTCCTGGCCGAACCCTCCGCGCTTGGCGGGCCGATCCACGCCGGCGGCCTCGTCAGCCTCAACATCGGCACGGGGCTCGGCACCGACGTCAACGCGCTCGAGCGGATGCTGCGGGCTGCGGTCGAACGCGAACTCGCCGACCATGCTCGGGCGGCCGCGCTGCCGCCGCCCGAGCATGGCGCGGCCCGCGCCGGCGACCTGCGGAGCAACCTGGTGGATCCCGCCCGGGCGGCGGACGCTCTCGGCTGGCGGCCCACCGTGTCGCTGACCGAGGGCCTGGCCCGCACCGCGGCCTGGTTCGCCGGGGCCTGGCCGCGACCCCGGGCCTGACCGCTGGTTCCCGGGCAAAACTGCCGTATCTGGCTCGGGGGGGGGTTTGCTACCGTCCCGGCCCCGATGAGCAGCCTCATCCCCATGAGCCACCCCGCCAGCGCACCGCCGTCCGCGTTCGCCGGCCGCACCGCCGTGATCTGCGGCATCGGCGGCCAGGACGGCGCCTACCTGGCCGCTCACCTGCTCACGCTCGGCTACTCGGTCGTGGGCACCAGCCGCGACGCCCAGGCGGGCCGGTTCGCCGGACTCGAGGCGCTCGGGATCCGCGACCAGGTCGGCCTCGTCTCGATGTCGCTCGTCGACTTCCGCTCCACGCTGCAGGTCCTCGCGCGGGCCGCCCCCGACGAGGTCTACAACCTGGCCGGCCAGTCGAGCGTGGGCCTGTCGTTCGACCAGCCGGTCGAGACCTTCGAGAGCATCGTCGTCGGCACGCTCAACCTGCTCGAGGCGATCCGGCTCTTGGGGCGGCCGGTGCGGCTGTACAACGCCGGCAGTTCGGAGATGTTCGGAAACGCCGGGGAAGAGCCGGCCGGCGAGACCACCGTGCTCAAGCCGCGCAGCCCCTACGGAATCGCCAAGGCGACCTCCTTCTGGCAGATCGCCCAGTACCGCGAGGCCTATGGCATCGCCGCGGCCACCGGGATCCTCTTCAACCACGAGAGCCCGCTGCGGCCGGAGCGGTTCGTGACCCAGAAGATCGTGGCGGCGGCCTGCCGGATCGCGCGCGGGGAGCAGGAGTCGCTCCGGCTGGGCGACCTCTCGATCCGCCGCGACTGGGGCTGGGCCCCGGAATACGTCGTGGCGATGCACCGGATGCTCCAGCAGGACGAACTCGAGGACTTCGTGATCGCCACCGGCGTGACGACGAGCCTGGAGGGGTTCGTGGCCGAGGCCTTCGAGGCCGTCGGGCTCGACTGGCGGCGGCACGTCGTCCGCGACCCGGCCCTCGTGCGGCCCAGCGAGATCGCCTGCGGCCGGGCCGACACCACCCGCGCGAGCGAACGGCTCGGCTGGAAGGCCGAACATGCGATGCCCGCCGTGGTGCGAATGATGGTCGAGGCCCGCCTGGCCCGCGACGGCAGCCTGCCGACCCGGCGGGCCGCCTGAGGCGACGACGAATCACCGGCCGACTATTCGCCGGCCAGGCCGTCGAGCGCCCCGCCGGCGATCCGCTCGGCGAGCGGCAGGGCGTCGAGGTACCGCCGCATCGTGTGGAGCTTGCCGACGATTCCGGCCGCATCGACCGCGTCGTATTCGACCTCGGCCGGCAGCCAGCGGCGGGGCATGCCCACGAAGCCGAGCGCGGGAGCCTTCGCCTGCGGCTCGAGGAGCGGGAAGAACCGCAGCGCCTCGTCGCGGGAGTTGATCAGAAGCGTGATCCGGTCGAGGCCGGCGAGCGCCTGGTTGAACGGGCCGCGGGGCGCGAGCGCGTCGGCCCGCAGGGCCGGGACCACGAACACGAGATGCGTCCGCCCCGGCCGGTCGGCCCAACGGCCCCCGTCGGCCGCGGTCGTGTCGCGGCGGGCGATCTCGTCGAGCGCCTCGGCGGCCACGAGGGCGCCGAACGAGTAGCCGACGATCGCGACGGGCTGCTCGGGGGCGACCTGGCCGAGCAGCCAGGCGAGGTATTGCCCGTCCGCATAGGCCCGCTCGTACTTGCGGCGGCCGTCCCTGAGGAGCACGCCCTGCTTCTGGCTGGGCCAGGAGAGGATCACCACCCGCGGCGGCAGGCCGTCCCGCGCGGCGGCCAGCCGCTGGGCGAGCCCGATCCCCTGGGACTTGGCGTCGGCGGGCTCGTAGCGGTTGCCATGCACGAAGAAGACGAGCGGCCGGGTCGGCTCGGCGAGCAGGCCGGCAACGTCGGCCCGCTCCCAGCGGCGGCAGGTGCCGTCGACCACGAGTTGTTCGATCGCCAGGTTGGCGTGCTCGGGAGCGCGGCACACGCCCGGCAGGCGCCGGGTGCTCGCCACCCAGACGTCGAGCTCGCCCGCGGCGGACTCGACGGGACAGTCCACCTCGGGCTCGGCGACCGCGGTTTCCGGTCTGGCGGTCTCGCCCACCCCGGGCCCGGCGGCGCGGACCGCGGCCGCGGCCAGACCGACCACGAGGGCGGCGACGAGTCGGCACGAAAGGTGGGTGCGCATCGGGATCATGTCGGTGAGGTATCGGTTGCCGGCCGGGCGGGCGCCAGTGACGGCGGCGGCGGTTGCGATCGCAGCGTCGAAACCCTAGCACACGATGATGACGGTTCTCGCGGGCTGCGCGACGCGGACAGGCCGCCGGCAGAACCGGCACCACGGGCAGCCGTCGGCCTCGAACCGGCCGAACTTTTTTTCGCGGGCGGCCGCCCGGCGCGGAATCGTGAGCTAGGGTTTCGGTGGTGGCGACGACGCCACCGCTGGTGTGATCCCGCTCATCGCTCGGGCCTGTCGCCCGCTGGAGAAGTTCGTCATGTCGCGGTTCGTCTGTCTGGCACTCGGCCTGGCCGCCCTCGCGTCTGCTCCCGGCTGCAGCAGCTGCATGGGTGGCGGCAACAGTTGCCGCCGTCCCTCCTTCATGGAGTTCCGCTCCCCGTGCGGCCAACAGGCCGAGCCGTGCCACGCGCCGATGGCGGCGCCCTGCGGGCCGGTGTGCGACCCGTGCGGTCCGGCCGCGGCCCCGGCGCCCTGCTGCGACGGCGCGGTGATGCCGGCCCATCCGGCCGGCATGCCCGTCGCCCCGGCGGGCGAGCCGGGCACGTTCAGCTGAGCCTGGTCCGTCGCGGCGGACCGCCGGGCACCACGCCCCGCGGCACCTGCTCCCTCCGGTGACGCGCCGCCTTCGCCGGCCACGCGTCGGGTCTGAGCGGCACAGCGTGTGTCGCCTCCCGAACGGGCGGCCCGTCACCGGTGGGAGCCAACCGGCAGCCGGCGGTGTGGCGGTGGCCGCGTGGCGGCCCGCTCAGCGGGCCGCCGACGTCGCCGTCTCGGCCAACACCTCCGCGAGCGCCGCGGCGATCGCCTCGGCCCACACTCGATAGCCGGCCCGGCTGAGGTGGAGCCGGTCGTCTTGGAACAGGCCGGGGATGGGTCGGCCGGTGGCCGGGTCGAGGAACCGCTCGGCGGTGGCGACGAAGAACGTCCCCGCCTCGTCGGCCGCGAACGCTTCGAGCGCGGCGTTGAGCCGGGAGATCTCCGGCCACAGCGGCCACCGGGATGCGGTCGGGGTGACCGCCACGAACAGCACCGGCACCTGCGGGTGGCGGCCGCGGATCCCGGCCAGGGTCGCCCGCACGTCGTCCATCACCCGCTCGACCGCCGGGGGCCCGGGCTGCGCCAGGTCGTTGGCCGCGAACACGACGATCGCCCGCGGGTCGTGCTTGGCCACGAGCCGCGGCGCGAAGTGGCAGAGGTCGCGGTAGCAGGCCCCGCCATAGCCGCGGCGCACGACCGGCCAGGGGGCCATGTCGGCGACGATCGAGTCCCAGAGCCGGATGCTCGACGATCCGACGAACAGCACCGCGTCGGACGGATCGGCCTCGCGGCCGTCGAGCGCCTCGAGCGCCGCGACGTCCCGTTCCCAGCGGGTGACATCCGGGTGGGCGGCCGGAAGCGAGGTCTCGCCGGCCGCGGCCGGCGGCGAGCCGATCGTGGCCACAACGACGACGCTGATCAGCGACCTGACGGGCAGTCGATGCACGGCGTGCGACTCCTCGACCCCGAGTCTCGCGGTTTGCCGTCTCTTGGCGACGGTATACTCCGCGGTTCTTTTTCAGTTCCGGATCCGGACCAGGCTTCCATGTTCGAATCGCTCTCCGCCTCGCTCTCCTCGGCCATCAACTCGCTCCGCGGCCGCGGCAAGCTCACCGCCGGCAACATGCGCGAGGGCCTGGAGGAGGTCAAGACGGCGCTCCTGGAGGCCGACGTCGCCTATGACGTGGCCGACGAATTTTTGGAGCGGGTGGCGGCCCAGGCCGTCGGCGCCCAGGTGCTCGAATCGCTCGACCCCGCCCAGCAGCTCGTCGGGATCGTGCACCGCGAGCTCGTCGAGCTGATGGGCCCGGTGGATCACTCGCTCCACCTCGAGGCCGGCCGCACGACGGTGCTCATGCTCTGCGGCCTGCAGGGCTCCGGCAAGACGACCTCGTCGGCCAAGCTCGCCAGGAAGATCCTCTCGACCGGCCGGGGCGTGTTGCTCGTGGCCGCCGACCTCCAGCGGCCCGCCGCCATCGAGCAGCTCGTCGTGCTCGGCAAGCAGCTCGGCGTGCCGGTGCACACCCCGGCCGACATGCCCGGGGGCGCGGCCACCGATCCGGTCGCCGTCTGCCAGGCGGGCGTGGCCCGGGCCCGCAAGGAGAACATCGCGGCCGTGATCCTCGACACCGCCGGGCGGCTGGCGATCGACGAGGCGTTGATGCAGGAGCTCGCGCGGATCGACCGTACGGTCGGCCCCGACCAGGCCTACCTCGTGGTCGACGCGATGACCGGCCAGGACGCGGTCACGAGCGCCAAGGCGTTCAACGACGCCCTCGAACTCGACGGCATCATCATGACCAAGCTCGACGGCGACGCCCGCGGCGGGGCGGCGCTGTCGGTCAAAAGCGTGGCGGGCGTGCCGATCAAGTTCATCGGCACCGGCGAGCAGATCGAGGCCCTCGAAGACTTCCACCCCGAGCGGATGGCCGGGCGGATCCTCGGCATGGGCGACGTGGTCTCGCTCGTCGAGGAGGCGCAGCGGAAGTTCGACCAGGACGAGATGCGCCGCCAGGAGGAGCGGCTCAAGGCGGGCGAGTTCACGCTCGACGACTTCAAGTCGATGCTCGGCCAGACCCGACGACTCGGCCCCCTGGGCAGGGTGCTGGGGATGATTCCCGGCATGGGGGGCATGCAGGAGATGCTCGGCGGGGCCGACCTCGAGAAGGACATGAACCGCCTGTTCGGGATCATCGACTCGATGACCCCCGACGAGCGGCGGAACCCGGCCCGGATCGTGGACCAGTCGCGGCGGCGGAGGATCGCCGTCGGGGCGGGCGTCGAGCCGCACGAGGTGAGCGACCTCGTGAAGCAGTTCGACGGCATGGCCGCGATGATGAAGGGCATGGCCGGCCTGGGGATGCGGGAACGGATGCAGCAGGTTCAGAAGCTGCAGGCCCAGATGACCAACCCCGCCGGCCGGCTCGCCAAGCCCAAGGGAGACACGGGCAAGCGGCTGACCGCCGACGAGCGGCGAAAACTGAAAAAGCAGCGGGAAAAGGAGCTCCGCCGCAAGAAGCGCGGCGGCCGGGACTAGGTTTTTGTCCGGTGAAAAAGCCGGTTCCGGCGGCCCTCTTGGGTTTCGCCGCCGGTCGGGTACGCTACGGGACTGCGATGGGGGCCCGGTTTCGGGCCCTGGTTCGAGGACCCGGTTTCGGGATCATCTGACCGGCTTCGGCATCGTCGCGGCAAGGGCGAGCCGTCGCCCGCGAGCGGTTTCCTGTTTCGACAACGCGAGGACTTCGACCGTGGCAGTCGTGATTCGAATGAAGCGGATGGGCCGCAAGAACCGTGAGTACTACCGGATCTGCGCGAGCGATCGCCGCAGCCCGCGGGATGGCCGCGTGATCGAGGAGATCGGCACCTACGACCCGCACGTCCCCGAAACCGATGCCCGGTGCACGCTCGACAACGCCCGCGTCGACCACTGGCTCTCCGTCGGCGCCCAGCCGAGCACGGCCGTTCGCGTGCTGATCAAGAAGTACGGCACCAACGGCACGCACCTCACGGCGATGGAGGAGGCCCGGGCCCGGCTCAAGCTGCCGAAGATCGTCCCCGACGCCGGCCCGCCGGCCTTCGTGCCCGAGGTCAAGTCGACCGAGCCCGAAGCGGTCGCCGTGGCGGCCGTGGCCGAGGTGGCCACCGAGACCGCCGGCGACGTGGCGGCCGAAGCCGCCGCCGAGCCCGCCGCGGCCGAGGCTGCTTCCGAGGAATCGAAGAGCGAATAGCCCGAAGAATGTCGGCACGGCTCGGCGTCGCCCGGATTTGGCCGGCGGCCCGCCCCCGGCACACCAGCCATGCGCATCGACATCCTCACCCTCTTTCCCGACATGTTCACGGGCTTCCTCCAGGGAAGCCTGCTCGGCGCAGCGCGGGAGAAGGGCCTGGTCGACATCCGGCTGGTCGACATCCGCGACTTCGCCGAGGGACCGCACCGGCAGGTGGATGACCGTCCGTTCGGCGGCGGCCCGGGGATGCTCCTGATGCCGGGGCCGGTCGTGGCGTCGATCGAGCACGTGCAGGGCCAGGCGACCGACCCCGGTCAGGTGATCCTGTTCACGCCCGGCGGCCGCCGCCTCGACCAACCGCTCGTCGAGGAACTCGCCCGCCGCGAGCGGCTGGTGCTCGTCTGCGGCCGCTACGAGGGCTTCGACGCCCGGGTCGCCCAGACGGTCGGCGCCGAGGAGATCTCGATCGGCGACTACGTCCTTTCCGGCGGCGAGGTGGCGGCGATGGTCGTCGTCGATGCCGTGGCCCGGCTCCTGCCGGGGGTGCTCGGCCACGAGGAGAGCGCCCGCCAGGATTCCTTCTCGGGCCACGAGCGGCTCGTCGAAGGCCCCCAATACACCCGGCCGCGCGAGTTTCGCGGCCTGCACGTGCCCGAGGTGCTGCTCTCGGGCGACCACCGGCGGATCGAGGCGTGGCGGCACGAGCAGGCCGTCGCCGCGACCAGCCGGCGAGCCACCGCCACACCAACGCCGGGCATGTCCCGGAGGAGCGACCCGTGAGCAGGAAGATTCTCGCCGCCGTGGAGGCCTCGAGCCTCAAGCCCGACGTGCCCTCGTTCGCCATCGGCGACACCGTCGATGTCCACACCCGGATCCTCGAGGGCGACAAGGAGCGGATCCAGATCTTCAACGGCGTGGTGATCGCCAAGGCCGGCTCCGGCAGCCGCGAGACCTTCACGGTCCGCCGGATCGTGGCCGGCGAGGGCGTGGAGCGGAAGTTTCCGCTTCACTCACCCAAGATCGCGACCATCCAGGTGAAGCGGTCCGGCGTGGCCCGCCGGGCGAAGCTCTACTACCTGCGCGACCGCTCCGGCAAGTCGACCCGCCTGCGGGAGAAGCGGGACGAGACCGCCGGCGAGGCGAAGGCCGGTGGCAAGCCGGCCGCCAAGAAGAAGGCCGCCTCGGCCAAGGCCTGACGAGCACGGCGATGTCCTCCGCCCGCGACGAACTCGGCCGCCGGGGCGAGGAGGAAGCCGCGCGGCATTTGAAGAGCCTCGGCTACCGGATCGTGGGCCGGCGGGAACGGGTGCTGCGGGGCGACATCGACATCGTGGCCTTGGACGGCCGGACGGTGGTGTTCGTGGAGGTCCGGAGCAAATCCGACACGGCCCATGGCCATCCGGCCGAGACGGTCGGCCCGCAGAAGCAGCGGCGGATCGCCGAACTGGCCGCGGCCTACATCCGGCGGCACCGGCTCGAGGACCAGAGCGTGCGGATCGACGTGGTGGCGGTCACCTTCCCCGCCGCCGGCAAGCCCGTCGTCGAGCACTACCAAAACGCCTTCGACAGCCCGTGGTGACGGTCAGGGCAGGCCGCCGAGTTCGTCGGCGGTCGTGAAGGTGGCGAGCATGCCGGGCGGCAGCCGGCGGGCGAGCTTGTCGAACCGGAGGCTCACGTGGCTGGCCGCCGCGCGGTCGGGCACGCGGCGGATGAACACGCCGGCCACCTGTTCCGGTCGCCGCCGGGCCACCGCGGCATAGACCTCGGGATCCCGCTCGCCCGAGTCGCCCACCAGCGTGAACCGACGGCCGGGGAAGTCGCCCATGATCTGCTCGATCGCCCGGCGCTTCGACCGCTTGCGGGCGGTGAGCCGGCCGAGGGGCGTCGTATCCTTGAGCCGGAACAGCTTCAGGTGCATCGAACCGGCCGGCAGGCCGGCCGCGCCCAGGAAGCCGCACAGGCAGTCGGAGAGCTGCCAGGGGCTGGCCGACACATAGTGGAACGCGGCCCCCGTCGCCTGCCAGCGGCTGAAGGCCTCGGGCATGCCCGGCACCGCCACGAACTCCCGCAGCAGCGTGTTCTTGAGCAGCTCGCGACGGTCGGCCACGTTGCTGATCTTCACCGTGTCGTCGATGTCGGAGATCACCGACGTGCCGGCATCCTCGAGGAGCTGGATTCGGCCGACCGCGGCGGGCTCGGGTTCACCCGCGTCGGGCTCCGGATCGGGCAGGAGCGTGTAGGTGAGCCAGCGGCAGCCGCCGGCCGCGGACTGCGCATGGGCCGCGGCGAACTCGTCGTCGAGGGGAAACTCGACCTGGAAGTGGCCGCTCTTGTCGGAAGGCCCCACCTCCACGACCCGGTCACCCACCCCCACCCGCAGCCGCCGGCCGGCCAGCCGCTGGAAGAGGAAGGAGTCGGCCCGCCGCCGAAACACCTCCGTGTCGAGGTCGGCGTCGGAGAGGTCGAGCAGCCGCTTGAGCACCGCGACGGCCAGGGCCCGCCGTCGGCTGCGCTCCGGCAGCGGCCGCGTCACCATGCCGGCCACCGACGCCTGCCAACCGGAGGGGGTGCGGCGGGCGTAGGTGGGAAAGAAGACGATCATGGGGCCGTGGGCGGGTTCGCTTGAAATCCACTGGTTTCCATCTTACAACGGCCCCCCGGTGCCGACCGGATCACGGCGGCGGCCGGCGTTCGCAGGAGTTCATCGATGGGCGTGAAGAAGACGGGCAAAGGCCGCCGCAAGCTCGGCCAGAAGAAGCGGCGGATGCGAGCCCGGATCCGCCACCGCAAGCGCTGACGAGCAGGGCGGGCTTGGTCCCGCCGGCGCGACCGGTTCCGGGCCGCGCCCTTTCCGGCACGATCATCACATCTTCGCGGCTCACTCTCGGATTTGTCTCCGGCCGCGGTTGCCGCGCCGATGGCATGGGGTAGTGTTGCGTGGCCTTCGCCGGGCCGCCCGCCGACGCGGCGGCTCCCGGACGCGAACGCCGCAGGTGGCATGCCCAGGAGACGGAGCGATGCGTGCGAGCGGATGGATCGGACGGGCGACGGCGGCTCTCGTGCTCCTCGCCGTGAGCGGCACGAGCGGCTGCAAGTCACTCAACGAGCGCTACATCGCCCTCGAGGTCTGGAAGTACGAGAAGTGCTTCGGCCACCTTCCCCCGGGGTTCGTGCCCCCCGGAGCGGCACCGGCCCCGGCGGCCCCGCCGCGGGTCTGCGGTCAGGCCGCGGCCTGCCAGAACGGCTGCGGCCCGGCGCCCGTGAGCGGCTGCAACGACTGCGTCGGCGGCGGCATGGTCGAAGGAGGCATGCCGATGGGAGGCGGGCATCCGGCGCCGGCGATGGCGGCCCCGGCCGGTCCGGGCGGCGCTCCGGCCGGCGTCACGGCCGGCAAGCCGGTCGTGATCTCCGACGAGCTCGTGGTGCCGTAACCGCTAGCCGAGCGTCTCGGCCGGACCGGGAAACCGGCGGGCCTCGACGTCGGCCTTCCAGGTCTCGAGCGCCTGCGCGATCGACCCCTTGGTGTCGGCGTAGCGCCGCACGAACCGGGGCACGCGGTCGCTCGACAGGCCGATCAGGTCGTGCATCACGAGCACCTGGCCGCCGCAGTCGGGGCCTGCACCGATGCCGATCGTGGGCACGCCCAACGACTGCGTGATCGAGGCCGCGATCTCCCGCGGCACGCACTCGAGCACCACCGCGAAAGCGCCCGCAGCCGCCGCGGCCGCGGCATCGGCGGCGAGCGCCTCGCCGTCCCGCTGCATCCGGTAGCCGCCGAGCTGGTGCACCGCCTGCGGCCGGAGTCCCACGTGCCCCATCACCGGGATTCCGGCGGCCACCAGACCGGCGATCACGTCGGCCTGGCCGGCGGTGCCCTCGAGCTTGACGGCCTGGCAGCCGGTCTGCTTGAGCAGTTTCGCCGCCGCGCGGATCGCCGCCCGTACCCCGAGGTGCTGGAGCGGGAAGGGCAGATCGACCACCACCATGCCGCGGGCCACGGCCCGGCTCACGATCTCCCCGTGGTAGATCATCTGCCGGAGCGTCGCAGGGATGGTCGAATCGCGACCGGCCACCACCATCGCCAGGCTGTCGCCCACCAGCACGCAGTCGACGCCGGCCGCGTCGGCCAGCCGGCCGGTCGGCCAGTCGTAGGCGGTCACCATCGAGATCGGCCGGCCCGCGGCGCGGGCTGCGGCCAGGTCGGGGACGGTCACGCGCCGCGGGGCGGCCGGTGTCTCGGGCCCGCGCCCCGCCTTGGTCATGGCAGGCCCTTGAGGAAGTCGTCCAGACTGGCGTCGTCCTTGGCGGCCGGGGCATCGTCGCCCGTGGGCCACGCATCGGCGGCCGGCGCCGGGTCTTCAGCGGCGGCGGCCAGGAAGTTGAAGTCGCCCTCCGCAGCCGGCTCGGCGGCGACGATCTCCGCGGCCGGTTCGGTGGTGTCGTCCTCCGCCACGGCCGCGTCGAGCTGCTCGGTGGCGTCGACCGGCTCGGTCAACGCCACTCCGGCGGCGGGTTCCGGACCAACCGGCTCCAGATCCTCGAGCTCGCCGGCCGCCGTGGCCTCGTCGATCGGAATCGTGTCGCTGTCGTGGGCCGATCGTCCCACCGGCCCGACCTGATACTCGACGATGAAGGTCACGTTGCCGACTTTCACGACCGCTCCGCTCGACACGGGCGTGGCCACGCGAGGCTTCAGTTGGCGGCCGTCGACAAACGTGCCGTTGGTCGACTCCAGGTCCCGGATGCAGACGTGCCCGGCCTCCTCGTCGCGAAAGAGCTCGCAGTGCCGGCGGCTGACGGAATCCTTGGCGATCCGCAGCCTGATCTCCTCGGCGTCGGAGCGGCCGACGATCACCGGCAGCCCCCGGGAGTGCGTCCGCGGCGGCTTGCCGGACGTCGACTTGAAGACGAATCGCACTTGCATGGGAAGTGTCGCGCGGAGAAAGCCCTCGGCGGCCCGGGCCTTGCTTGCCGGGTCGAACAGGAACCCACGATCCCGAGTTTACCGCCGGCGCGGCCCGGGGAAATCGTCACTTGCCCAGCCCCCCTAGAAACCGCCCGGCACCCGGCCCCTGACCTTGCGACGCGTTGTGACCGCCCTATAATCGCGGGGTTCCCGGGGAACGGGGCCC
>Ga0214923_10004190_pt1 | contig 17613 bp, 14 predicted proteins | sample LL1510_MetaG_FD_177993 | JGI IMG/M metagenome (GOLD analysis project Ga0214923, IMG submission 177993) | Freshwater microbial communities from Lake Lanier, Atlanta, Georgia, United States - LL-1510 | ecosystem: Environmental > Aquatic > Freshwater > Lake | place: USA: Georgia | collected... | reverse complement strand
AGGAACCGATATTTGAAACTTTGTCAAAGACAAAGTTATTCTCAACAAACAAAGTTTGTTGAGAAGAAACCAAACTACGTTTGGTTATTCTCCGCATACTGCGGAGAAGAAATGTATAAATGCTCACAATACCCGAAAGGAGATAAGTGAAGCAAGTTGTGAAATTCAACATTACACCCTGTCCCATTTTAAATCTTCAAGGGTGTAAATAACAAATAACACAAAATTCGCAAAGGAATATTTTGTGAAATCGCCCTCACCCCATACACGTTCACGAGAGGTATGTTACGTGCACCAAAAATCACATTAGCCTCAGCAGGCAATAGGCAATAATGGTGTACATTATGGATGTTCCAGTCGCTTTGGCTGGGCTCGGATACTACTCACAGCATGTGGAGCTCGCATTCTCACGTGATTTGTAGTATAAGAATAAGATAATATAAAATTTACAATCAATTCAATTTATATTTTATGTATATATTATAAATTTAAATGTCATCAAAATCAATAAATGATTTAGATATTCAAAATATGAAAGCTTTATTACAATTGTTAAATGAAAACACAACTTGTGGAGAAGAATGTCAAAAAAATAAAAAAATAAAAGAATTACAAGAAGCATATTTAAAAGCAGAAAATAATGTGATGACTTCAAAATATGAATTAGAAGACATAGAAAAAAAATATTATATCCTAAAAGAAGGAGAGGATAATTATAATGAATACAAAAATGTAAAAATGAATGAAGAAGCAAATGTATATATTGAAAATATATCATCAAAGTTAAATGAAAAAATACAAAAAATAGAAGAAAAAAATAATTTAGTTTATCAAAGTTATACGAATAATATAAATACTAACGAATTAAATAATGAATTTATAAATAAGAATTCGTCAAAGTTTAATGAAATAAAAGACATTCACAATAATATATTAATTAATGATAGAAAGACATATTATGAATTACAAGAATATTATAATCAAATAAAATATTACAATATACTAATATTTTTATATTATTTTATTTACGTTATTTTTATAATTTATATTGTAAGATTTAAAATACTAAAAAATGACAAGAATACATCAAATTTAAAACATTATATTACTTTAATTTTATTATTTTTTTATCCATTTCTGATAAATATAGTTGTTGCTATATTTTATTACTTATACGAAATTGTATATATGCGAATTCCTCACAATGTATATATGAATTTATAAAATGAAAAGGAAATAATAATATCTGAATTTGAAGGGTGCGGATGCCTTTCCCTTGAAAAACGCAGAATACACGCAGAATACACGCAGAATACACGCAGAATACACAGAGAATACACGCAGAATACACGCAGAATACACGCAGAATACACAGAGAATGCCTTAAAGGAAATGAAGGAAAAATAAAAAGAAAACCCTTACTCTTTTCCTTCCCCTTAAAAACACACAACCACCCTTTAAGGCTGTAGGGGGCTACGCCCCCCTACGACCCCCCTTTCCCTTGAAAAACGCAGAATACACGCAGAATACACGCAGAAAACACGCAGAATACACAGAGAATGCCTTAAAGGAAATGAAGGTAAAAAAGAACAATGAAACACCCTTCCCCTTAAAAACACAACCACCCTTTAAGGCAAAAAACGCAGAATACACGCAGAAAACACGCAGAATACACAGAGAATGCCTTAAAGGAAATGAAGGAAAAAATAAAAAGAAAACCCTTACTCTTTTCCTTCCCCTTAAAAACACACAACCACCCTTTAAGGCAAAAAACGCAGAATACACGCAGAATACACGCAGAATACACGCAGAATACACGCAGAATACACGCAGAATACACAGAGAATGCCTTAAAGGAAATGAAGGAAAAAATGAAAAGAAAACCCTTACTCTTTTCCTTCCCCTTAAAAACACAACCACCCTTTAAGGCAAAAAACGCAGAATACACGCAGAAAACACGCAGAATACACAGAGAATGCCTTAAAGGTGGTTGGGTGTTTTTAAGGCTTCAGGGAATGGGGGGTCGTAGGGGGGCGTAGCCCCCTACAGCCTTAAAGGTGGTTGGGTTTTTTTTGTTCGGAGAATGGGGGGTCGTAGGGGGGCGAAGCCCCCTACAGCCTTAAAGGAGGTTGGGTGTTTTTAAGGCTTCAGGGAATGGGGGGTCGTAGGGGATAGGGGAGGGGGTTGGAGGGGGACGAAGTCCCCTTCGCGTAGCCCCCTACACGGAGAATAGGGGGGTCGTAGGGGGGCTACGCCCCCTACAGAAAGAATGAAAAGAAAACCCTTCTAAAAACACTAACTATGTATGGGCGGATCGTGTGAATGGATATGGTAGGGGTCATTTTATTTTTTATATTGGTCATCATCAGATTCAACATCTTCATCTTCATCTTTCAATATAATTTTCATATTTTTCCATCCATTCTTACTATCTTTTTTATGAACACCATATTTCAATGTCATAATTTTATCAAGTTCAGAATATAATTTAGTGATATTATTTTTAATATGCGGAGCATTGTCTCTTAAGAATTCTTTTAATGAATATTTCAATTCTCTACTATTAATATGTTTTCCATGTTCTTCTTTGATACATTCATTTACAAATGAACCTAAAATATCTTGACTAATTCTATATTGATTAGAAGCATGTATAACCTCATCACAATCTTTAACAACACCATCAGTTTGAAATACTTTGTGCACTAATATACTTATAAATATTGGTGCCATATGTGGTAATTTATCTTTTAAAGATTTATCTTTAAAATAAATATATGGTGTATTATCAATATATTTTTCTCCTTCTGAAACAAATTTAGACATAAAATCTACAACTTTCATTCTTCGCCATGTTCCATCATCATTACTTCGTATTTCAAATAAAGAATTAGTGCAAACGACGAGACTGAATTGCGGAATGAATATTTCACTATTTGCGTATAGTGCTCTAGCTTGTATGGGATCTCCGCCAGTTAATTCTTTTAATATTCCCTCATTAATAACTGCATCACTTGATGGTTCTTGCATAACAGCAAATCTTACGCCTTTCAATTGTATTACTTCTGATGATGTGTTTCCAGTGGAAACTCTTTTTTCAGTCACGAGTGTGATTGGCAACGTTCCTTTATAATCTCCAAGACAAATACTCATTAAATCAGTAAGAATAGACTTTCCATTACTTCCACTACCTCTATATATATTAAAAACTTGTTCTTTTTTTATTCCAATTAAGACAGAAGCTAAATGTTCCCACATATATCTCCTCAACTCTTTAACAGGAAATAATTGTCCCATGAATATGCATATTTGTTTAATGATATTTTTAAATTTATCATTTTCACTTTCTTCATAAGACATTGAACTAGCAAAAGTATCGATGCTGTCTTTATTAATACTATTATCTATCACGATATTAGTATCATTAAGTAGGTGTTTGTTAATTGTGTCATTTGTATTTTCTTCATTTTGTTGATAAGGTTCATAAGATATATTATAATTTTCAAACTCTTGTATTAATGATGAATCTAATTGGATGTAAGGTATATTCGTGCATTTCGTGATATAATCTTGTGGAATTCCATTCCTGAATATTTTATTTTTGAAATCTATTACTCCATTCGTAAAACATAATAAATATGGATTTTTATCGATATTGGAAGAGAACTCACTATCATAAAATAATTCACATGCTTCACGCATAATATTATTTTTATCGGATGTCCTCTTTAGTTTGATTGAAATTTCGGATATGCGTTTTATTTTTTTTCGCATTTTTTCGTAAAGCTCGTCGTTATTCTCAATGGATTGTAATTCTGATAGATAATTATGAAGTTTATCATTATAAAGTGAATAGAGATCTCTTGAAATGCATAAGCGTAATCTTTGTCCTTCATCTCTCATCCATTTGTGATTTTTGAAAATATACCATTCTTTATTATTAATATTACTACATACAAAAACATCTTTGTACATGTAATATAAAGTTGTCGCAAAATCAAATTCAGTCGCATCTATTAATGTTTGTTCTATGAAATGGTCAATACTTTGTTTTTTTACTTCTTCATATTCTGTAAAAGCGTCTTGTTTCGCCCAATAAATAATACTTCGTTTAGTTATCGTGTTTGAATTCTTATTTAAATTATTTTTCCAAATATAGTATAATCTTGGAATAGTAGAATATTCAAAATCACTTGCTTTACTCCTTAACATTACCCAAGACAAGAATAATCTTTCATCAGTATTCTTTAATGCAAAAGCCACTTGACGATTTAATATATGAGATCCTGGTTCATAATACTTCTTAGGAAGTATTTGTGTATATAGATGTATATCTTTTATATAATATTCGCTTACTTTTAAACTATCTAATATTCGATCCATAGCCTGTTCTAATTGTTCTAAATTCGTAATATCAGAATAACGAATTTCTTTTCCATCAGACTCACTATCAGAACACAATATTACTAACTTCTTTTTTGATTTAGTTAAAGCAATATTTCCATCTAATAAATATTTATGATTGTCTTTTACTTCAAAAATTACATGATTCTCATATCTTGCACTTAATAAATGAAAATTTTTTTCAATATCAAATGATGAAATATCCATATCATTTATCACAAACTCAATATCCTCTTGATCTAAATAACAATCATACATATATGTTAATATATATGGTTGATTACGAGGCTTGCACGATCCATATAACTGCCAGTTTGTCGTTCCTTTGCATATAGATATGTCTATAACATTCGACCATTCGTTTATTAAAGGTAAATCTATTATTTCATGAATATTTTCTAATACTTTTTCTCTTAAATACATTTGAATCTTTTTATCCAGTTGAATACATATTATTAAATGAATTCCATCCTTCGTAATATTAAATTCATTTAATATATTTACATTTTCTTTTTCCATTACTAAAATTTGAAAATGTCTATTATCAAATATTAATATCTTTTTTAATTCATCTAAATAAACACTTATAATATCTTTTATATGTTCTTCTGTATGTATCCTTTCTTTTACATCACTATTATATTTGAAATCAAAATCTATAAATATTCCGCCATTTTTTTGTAATTGTTTTTCTGTTAAATATTCACTATTCTTATTTATAAAAACATGATTATAATATATTTTATGAAACACATCAGTCTCTTCTTTTGAAATACAATACGAACCCCCATATATATTATAATTTTGATTTCCTATCCTTGTGTGTGTTATCGTTGATTCAATGTCATTTTTTCTTACAATTCTACTCTTTAGGAAATTTTGTAAAGAAGACATTGTTATTTTTGTATCCATTTATAATATAACATTCATATATAATTAAATATAAATCAATTTTTTAAATATTTAATATTCACTCTATATATAAATGAACGCTTATTTAGTTGAATATTTAGGAACTTTATTCCTAGTATTTATCATCTTTTCAACAAATAATTATATTGCGATCGGTTCTGCCTTGGCTATTGCCGTTTTACTAGGAGGTCCCATTTCAGGTGGTTCATTTAATCCTGCTGTCACATTAGCAATGATTTATTCTGGAAGATTAAATAATAATGAACTTATACCTTATATGTTTTCTGAATTTCTGGGCGCATTCACAGCTATTTATTTAATTAAAAATATGGTGAATAGACCTGCATAATAATTCATAATACATCAAGTTGGTTGGTTGATAGACAGGAACCCCATTTTATTTTATCTTTGATTTTAACCTCGTTATAATATATATTAATATAAAACATATAACCAACAAATAAAAGTTCTTTACATAATCATATATTTCATATTCATATTCTAATTCTTCATCATCTTTTTCATAATAATTTTTTATTGTTTCATTGCATCTCGAATTCGTAACAGGATTTGACTTATTACTAAAACTACAAGGATCCATCGACTCAATATCCACTAATGTGACATAATGTGTTTCTGAACTTTTATTATTATATATATCTATTGTTTCCATCGTTAATGGAGTACATTCAGGATTAGAACCAGCAGTGAATGCTTTTATCATATGATATGGATTCAATACATTCAGATTACTAATTGTTCCAGGAATCAACCCTTTAAATTCACTAAAATTTACACCCATTCCAGAAGAAATGAGAGGAATATTTCCTTCAGGCACATTATCAACATATATATACCTTTCAACCGATTCACCTGTATCTTTATCTTTACATTTTCCTCCTGTTTTTAAAAAAAATTTGTTTCCCAATGGGTTTCCTGTTGTAGATGCTTTACTTTTTCCAGTCACTAATATTTCAACATAATTTATTAAACCATTTATATTCTTTCCCAATTGAGATAAACTCCCTTTATCCGACATATCTAATTGTGTGGGGGTTTTAATATATTTGTAATATGGGTAACTTGGACCTAAAAGTGAATCTGCTTTTGAAGAAAAATCATTCAAATAAGTTGAAGAAGACATATATTATATTTAGGTATTATTTTATAATTTTTTTTCTTATTTACATTTTCATCTTTCTATTTTATAATATTATTTTATAATGTAATTATATAATGTATACAGATGATTTTAGCACTCCGCCGAAATATCCTCAAAATTATTATGATTGGGGCAAAACTGGAAAAGCTCCAGCTGAAGATATAGAAAGATTGAGACAGGAATTACAACTACAAATGCGAGCAAGAGAAAAAAGAGAACAAAAATTAAAAGAAAGAGAAACAGAAGAAAATCCAAATACACCAACTTCAGGAACAAAAAGAAAAACTCCACCTCCAACTGAAACTGGTTTAACTGAACCAACCGAAACACTTAACATATCCGATACCGAAAAACAAGATACTAAAAGACCAACAGTTTTAGCACGTAGATTATTTGATGATGATGATGATGAAAAACAAAGTGATAAAAAACAAGGAATCACTGGAGGATTTAAAAAAAAGAAAAAAAGTAAAAAATATCAAAAAAGTAAAAGAAATAAAAAAAGTAAAAGAAGTAAAAAAAGTAAAAGAAGTAAAAGAAGGAAAGGAGGAAGTAGAAAAAGTCGCAGAAGTAGGAAAAAATAAAAAGTAAAAATAAAGAGTAAAAAAAAAAGTTAAAATAAAAAGTAAAAAATAAAAAGTCGCAGAAGTAGGAAAAAATAAAAAGTAAAAAGAAAAAGTTAAAAGAAAAAGTAAAAAGAAAAAGTAAAAAGAAAAAGTTAAAAGAAAAAGTTTAAATAAAAAGTAAAAAGAAAAAGTTAAAATAAAAAGTAAAAAAAAAAAAGTTAAAATAAAAAGTAAAAATAAAAAGTAAAAATAAAAAGTTTAAATATATTTAATAAAAAAATATAAATATGTATATATATTTTTTTATTATTTTCTTATTTTGTAATGGAAATTGTTTTTTACAAACATATCATTTATTTTCAAAATCAAATTTTGACATAAATAAATATATATGTAAGGATCAATGGGATTGTTCATATCCTTATGTTTGTTGTAATTTTAGTTTTATAAAAGTTTGTTGCAAAGATAAAACAAAACAACTACAACCATCGCACATTCCAAATAATAGTAATTATAATAGTAATTATATAGTGAAAGATAACACCTAAGTGGGGAATCATTGTTATTGTTCTGGTTCTTCTTCGATGTTAGTTCCTGAAGTTTCGACAATATTTCCACCTGATATATCTGTAGCATATTGTTGTTGTGCTTCGGACAATGTCTCCAATTGCGTTTGTAAAGAACTAACATTATTTTCAATATCGTCAATTTTTTTATATTTTTTTTCTAATTCATTCAATCTATTTTTTAGATATTCAATATTTCCTGAATTTTGTTGAGTTAAAATTAATACATTATTCGAATCAATATTATAAGGTTGATATGTAGATTTATCTGTATTGTCTTGTGTATTTTCTTCTAATCCTTCTATAAATCTAAAATTATAGAATTGTCCAAAAGAATTCATCGTTCTTTTAACAAATGTATAAGCAATTAAAATAATAAATAGTTCAATCATTAAAAATAAAATTATCATATTATTATTTTATAATATGATAATATTAAATATTTTTTAAATTTTCATAATATAATATTAAATTATATATAATGTCATCAGCATTTTATCCTTTAAACATGAATTCATTTAGTAACAGATTAAATCAAGGAGGATATAAATCTTGGAAATCAAATGGTGTTTATAGAAATCCTAGAGGTTTTGTATCTTCTAATATTCGACCTCTTACAAATAAAGATTATGGAAATGTATTTCAAACAGGGTTCGGATTACCTAGACCAATAAAACATTATCGTAAAGGAAAAGTTACTCCTGTTGTCACAAATAATTTGGAATTAGATTATAATTTAAATAGAAATGTAAAAAGTTCAACAAATGCAAATTTAGTGTCATTATTAAGTGACTTTCCTTCATCAAACATAATAAAAGATAATAGCAGTATAGACAACAATAATTGTAAATTGTGTTTGTCAAGTGGATTTATAAGTGATTGGCAACCAATAAAAAATTTAACATACAAACCACAAAAAAATACAACAAATTATCCATTATGTTGCAATGAGCAAAAGAAAGCGTTAAATAGAATAAAACCTGCAAATACGATTATTCCAAAAAATTATTTTCAAAATAAGTATAATTATCTTTATAATCGTTGTCAAACATTTACGCAAAGACAATTTAATTTTTTAACTGATAAACAATTTACAAATAATATTAACATGAATGAAAAGCCTGGAAGTCCTGAATCTACAAACTTGGATATTTATTATGTAGCACAATGTAATCCTAATATTTTAAATAACTATCAAATATATGAGATATTTGATATAATAATAAATGAATTACATAAAGATAAAATAATAACACAAGAAGATGTTAATAAATATAATAATTTAAAAAATAAAAATATTCAATCATTTTACTTATATTTAAAAGATTTAAATTTAGATAGTGAAACTTATAAAAATATTGAGAATTATATAAATAATTCATTATTAAATGATGTTATATATTCTGGTTCTTCTACAAATTTAAATTGTAAAAGAGTTTATTATAAACCAAATAATTATCAATATGCAACGCAAGGTGCAGTGTCAAGTAGTGCTCGTTTATTAAAATTAAATGTAACAACAATAGAAAAGCAAAGTTATTTGAACAATAAAACAGCTAATTATTATAGTAATATTGCAAATGATTTATATCAAGGTTCGGATGTTTATATTCCTTTTGTAACAAAAACAAAAGTAGAAAAATGTAATCCATCAAAATATATATCTAATCCTTTTTTTGCAGAAGGTCAAAAACCAAATAAAAATATATGTGATTTGGATATTATAAAAAAAATAAAAATAAATAAAATAAAATAAAAAAAGCCCCCTTCTAAAACACTAACTTTATAGGGGTTACGTTATTCAGATGTCCTCTTCGTTGTGTTTTTTTATAAATAAAAAAATATTGATAATATACATAACATAAGGAATGGATATTAGTAAATTTAATCTTTGTAATTATAGAAAAATATTTGGAATTCCTAAATCAGGCATACATAAATATAGAATCTTTAATTTAGCAGTAGTAGATATACTATTAACTTTATTATTGGCTTTTATCATATCATATTATTTCAAGATACAAATATATAAATCAATATTTTTTTGTTTTTTATTTGGAATACTTATGCATAGAATTTTCTGTGTTAGAACAACAATAGATAAATGGTTATTTAGCAGGGCGGTGAATCTTCCTGCAGAGTAAAGGTGAGAGGGGGAAGTTGTAAAGGTAAGGTCTCGTCTGTGTTATTTGCAAATAACATATCTATATCTACACCTAGAATTTTTATATCAAAAAAATGTATAAGTTGAATATTATATTTTTCTAATAAAATATTTAATTGTTGTATAAGTTTCGTGTTATGAATATAAATACTTTCTTTATTATGTGATTCTTCTTTGTTTATGATATACAAATAATAATTATAATAATCTATGATTTTTTTAGTTGTAATAAAATCAAATTCATTTACAATATTTTGCAAAAATAAAGGAATGGCTTTGTCTATAATGGATGAAATAATATTTTGAGAACATGAAAACATATTTTTCCGATTATAATCTGCATATTCACGCTTAAGTCGTATTGTATGTTTAATTTTATTTTTATTTATATCATCATTAATAATATTGCAATCAGTGCAATGAGTTATATTTTCATTATGAATATTTTTATTAAACTTTATACATTTAGATTTTGATACATTATATCTATAACATTTGATATATTTAATATCATTAATAATATTTGTTAAAAAAGGTTGTATTATTGAAACTTTTTCAAATAAACAACTCAATAAGTAAATAAATTGAACACATTTATTATTATTAATATTGTTTGTTTTAATGATTAAATTGTATTGATTTCTTTGTTTCATTAATAATTTAATTAAGTTTTGACAATGATAAAAATTATCCCAATCGTACACATTATAAATAATAAGATTTATTTTTTTTTTTTGTTGATTTTGCAATAAATAACTATTCTCAGCGGTGAATAGTTGTTTTAATTGTTTAAAGTTTATTTGATTGTTAGTTGTAAATAAATCAATTAAGTTAATATTGGCACTATTAAAAAAAAATGTGAAATATTTTAATAATTTATCCTCGTTGAGTAAAAAAATATTATTTACATTTTGAATGTGTTCAATAACATTTAGAAATTCAAAAAAGTTAATAATAATATAAATAATATTAAAATATTTTTTTTTTATAATTTGATTTAAAATAATAATATTATCTTTTGTACATGTTGTATTTTCTGTATGTGTGGTATGTGTAGTATTTTCTGTCTGTGTATGTGTGGTATGTGTAGTATTTTCTGTCTGTGTATGTGTGGTATGTGTAGTATTTTCTGTCTGTGTATGTGTGGTATGTGTAGTATTTTCTGTCTGTGTATGTGTGATATGTGTAGTATTTTCCGCACATGTTTGTTCTGTTAATTTATTCCAATTAATAGAAAAAGTATTTATATTAAAAAAGAAATTTTTATTTATTAACATAAATAAATTATAAATACGAATATCGAATATAACATTATGTTTATTAAATAAAAAAACATCTTCAGATAAATTAACTTTTTTTGCTATACTATTTTCAATATTTTGTAAATATTTATATAATAACTTGTTGACAATAAAATTTTCATTGTATTTATTTTCATATTTACAATTAACATTAATGATATTACAATTATAAGTTGGTAAACATATATAATACATTATCTAAAATACTAATAATAATTATCTAAATTATAAAATAAAATTTTAATTGTTCGTAGGGGCAGGGCTATGCGAAAGGGGATGAAAATGTGGTATTGCCTACAACCCCCCTTTCCCAATTTGTATTCCCTGCATAATTACATCTCCATTTCGTCGATGCCTTCTGTGGCAACTATTAATTTTATTTTTTTGTTTAGTTTTTTGATTCTAGGAGGTTTGGTTTGTTTGGGTTCTTTTGGTTTAGATATACTTTTTTGTTGCACGGATTGTTGTGGTTGTTGTAGTTGTTCTAGTTGTTGTAGTTGTTGTAATTCTTGTTCTTGTTGCACATTTAGTGGTGTCGGTGTCGTTAAAGGTTCATCAGATATAGATGTTTCACTATGTGTTTTTTGTAATTCTTGTAAAATAATATCTTCATTAATTTTTGATAAAAAGTTATTTGTGATTTTTTTTGAATCAATATTTCGTATTTTTTTATATACAAAATAGCGATTTAAAAATGATATTTCTTTTTCATAGTTTTGTAGTTGTTCCAAGATTATTCCTTTATAATTGATGATATTTTTATCCATTTCATAATTAAAAGTCATATATTCAGTGATAAGCTTATTATACAAGTCACTAAATAATCCTGTGCTGGCTTGAAAACCTAATTGTTTGCTTTCTGTTTCATTCAATAAAACAAACCCATAATTTTCAAGTATTCTATTTAAAAAGTTAAAATTGACAAGATATTCATCAATAAGTTGTCCGATTGAATCTTGATAAACTTTAATTTTCATTCCTAAACATTCTTCTTCATCTACAAATTCTTTGTTTTCATAATCTTTAATGATTTGCCATATTTTTACATCATCTTTATAAATAACGACATCATCACCTTTATTTAATCTTTTTAATTTATTAAAAATTAATAATCCATCATAACAAGTGCCAATAAAATATCCATTTAATTTGGTGCATTCAGATATGTTGCATATGAAGTTATAAAATTTTTCTTTATTTTGGAACATATAATGTAAGGCGAATTGTATAGAAGATATGTCGAATCCTTCTGCTACAACTCCATATTGTCTAACAACAGCTTTGCCGATTTTTTCATGATTTAATTCTTTCTGTTTTTTTCCAAACAAGACATCTATGATGTGCTTATCTTTAGAATTAAAGAAAGATTGTCCTGTTTGTATATTAAGTGTTGAATCACCATGTAAAAATATGACTGAAGGAATGTTTTTAGTTTGTTTAGAAGAGAAGGATGGTGTGTCGGAAGACTTCTGTTGTATAAGATTTAAATATCTTGCACATGCACCATCCAATCTATTTTCAATATTATCTCTAACAATATCTATTCCCAAAACGAATTTAATATTAGATGTAGTCCATTTATTTAAATCTCCAGCTTTTCCACAAGCATAATCAATTAAAGTTGATTTTTCATTTTTATTAACGACGTTATGAATTAACATTTTTTTAATAAATTGATTGTGGAATTTTCTCATTTGAGAGGTGTATTTGCTTTCTTTGTTATTTTGGACGTAATAAATATGATTTTCATCATAATCATATAAAGGGGTTTCTGTTTCAATAGTTTGAAAGTTCAATCCGTCTGTAATCATTTTTTCTGTTACAGGATGATGAATAGAATACCAATTATCATTAGCAACTTTATAATCGTTTCCGAAATTGTTAAGTCCAGCTCTGAATTCAGCAGTTTTGTCGTGTCTAACTCTTAAAGGAATCCACTTCCACATAGTTTCTTTGTCCATATCATATCTGCATTCTATAATCATTCCATCTTCAATTATTTCTCTTTCTTCTGAGAACATAACTAAATTATCATTACTATCCTTTTCAAGAATAATATTGCATATTCCTGCGTAAGGATCGACAGGATTAGAAGGGTAAAATTGTCTTGGTTTATTTTTGAGTTCGTCTTCATTGTCAGTTTTATCTTTATAATTTTCGTCTAAAACATCTTGACATGGGTTTAAATATCCGTGTCTTTTTTCATTGTATCCAACACCTAATAATAATGTTTTATATTGGAAAAATTGAGTAGTATGATTCATGTCAGAACCATTTAAAAATAAAGGTGTTATTTCATCATCCCCATTTTGGTTTTTTTTTGTCGTTACAAGAAAATCGATGGTGTTGTTATATGATGGTTTCCATTTAAACGAGTATTCCCAAGTGATCCTTTTATTTAATTTATTTTTTCGTGTAAATGCGTTAGATAAATAATAGTGTGTTGCACCAACACCTAGATAAGTAGAAGTAAAAATAAGTCCATCAGTTTCATAATCAAATAATCCATCATTAATTTGATTAATAATAATTTTACATGCATCAAAAATTAAACCTCTATCATCAGCCTTAGATTTTTCTATTTTTAGTGTTAAGTCTTCTTCGTCATGAAGGTCCGTTTCCGTTTCTATGCTCGTTTTAGATTTCTTATTTGTTCTCAAAACGACATCCTCTAATAAAATATTAAATGTCGGATAAAATGTCTTGATTGAGATAATTAGAGGTAACCTAGAAACTTTGTCTTTGAGAAAGTAATTCTCATCGAATTGTGTTCGTTGAGAAGAAACCGAACTAGGTTTGGTTATTATCTGCTGTCTTTTATTAATGAGAATAATATCTTTTTCTCCATGTTGTTCATTTGTTACATCGTTATTATATTTTTGATTGTGAAGAACAGAAGTCAATTGTAAATTATTCACCATCATAGATAATAATTCTAATCTAAAATTAGTATTTTTATCTTTACTATACGTCAAAGGAGTATTTATAAAAGGATAATGATATACATGTCGTGTATTTATAAAATATACGTCAAAAGCCATATATTTATTAATATACTCGCCTTTTTTATTGTGTGTTATTAATTCTCCATCTATTAGACTACAAAAATAATGAATATTTTCACTGATTAATCCTGTAAAGATAATATTCATGTTTGTATCAATGAGATATATTCGTCCATTGTTATGGATGTATAAAAGATGACGCATACCATCAGCTTTATCAGTGACACAAAAAGAATACGGAATAGTAATATTAGTTTGTGCTTGTTCTTGTAATATATTTTGTGTATGAGTATTTCGTATATTATGCAGTTGCAAAGTTTTTGAATTTGGACCAACAAAATTTGAAGGATATAATTTTGTATATTTATATTTTTTTTCTTTCATTTTAATGATATTTCCTCTTTCATCTAAATTTTCTTCTATAAGTGCCATATAATGTTCTGACACATCACTTTGTTCTTTAAGTGAAACAGGGAAGTTCGTTTTTTGTAATCCACATAATATAAGTTTAATATTTTTTTCAAACATATTTAATAACAATGATGCATCATCAATATAATTTTCTCTTAGTTTATGGCTCGATAATTCGCATTCTATTTCATAATTTTCAAGATTCTCAAACACATTCGATTCTTGAATAGAGTATGTATCTATCATTTTTTTATTAACGATTGAAGAAGATTTTACGATACTCAAATCTATTTTGAAGGGAATATCAGGTTTTGAAAATGTCACTCTGTTTAAATAACGAAATTGCTTTTTATATGAATTCCAATTATCAACTAATTCTTTCACAATTTTACTATTTTTAGATAATAACTCTTCTTTTTTATAAGTGATACGAAAATTAAAATCTTCATATTCAATGGGCAAAACTCTTTCCTGACTCTCCTGTGATGTGCCATTTTCAATGAAGACATCACTCTTTCGCATAATTGTGACATTGGGAAAATTTATGATACTCTTTAAATCATTTGTTTTACAATATTTTTGTATAGTTTTAATTCCATTTATTTCAACACGAAAAGTATCAAAATCTTTTGTTTTGTAAAACATGCCAGTTTTTTTATTAATTGTTTTTGGTTGTATTTTTAGTATATACTCACCTTCATTACTTGTAATATTGGAATATTGATTAGATTTAAGTTTTTGTATCACATTCATGTAATCAAGTTTGTCAATAAATTTATAACCTTTTGTTCCAAACTTGGATTCTAATTCATAATTTATTTTATTACTTGGTTCAGAACAAAGTAATAAATCCAACACATCGTATAATTTTTCTCTGTTATTTTTTTTTGTTGATGTTCTTGATTCTTTCATTATATATATATATAATATTTATTGATATATATTTAAACAAATGAAAGTTATTTATAACTTGTCTGTATATATTTATCTAAAAACAAAAATCCTTCAGAAATAACACACTAATTGTTTAAGGCAAAAGGAACACTGGCTACCTCCCATGCAGCAAACACATATTGGTTTCAATTTTTCTTAATATTTTCTTGAAGAATATTATAATAATCTGTTTTATTTTTTTTTTCTTTATCTTCAGTTAATAAATTTAAAATTAATAAATGTTCTTTTAGTAATTTTAAATTATAGTTTGATATGGGTTTTATTGGATTATTAAAATTGTGAAAAGGAATTTTATTTTTTGTGTACATATCTACATTTATTTTATCAACATTATTTTTTACTTTATAATTATTATCACATTTTATTATCACATTAAATTCTTTATTATTATCCAACATACAATAGTAATAAATATGTTTATCTATAAAAATCATATTTAAATTCTCTATTATACATAAAGCAAATAAAGTTTTAACATTATCTATTTTAATATTTAATAAGTCTTGTTCTATTTCGTTAATTTTATTAATTTTATGAAAAAAAAGTTTTTTTTTTATGTCTTTAGTTTTAATTTTTTCAATATATTTAAATTTATGTTGGTTTAAAATTATAAAATGATGACTTCCGACTTGTGATTCAAAATGAAATAAACCATATTTACAAATATAAAAACACCAAAAAAGTTTATCGTCATAAACTGGAGTAATAAATTCATCAATATTTAAATTATAATTAATATTATTGTTGTCATTGTGTTGTATAAGTTGTTTTTGTGATTGTTGTTGTGGTTGTTGTGGTTGTTGTTGTTTTTGTTGTTTTTGTTGTTTTTGTTGTGGTTGTTGTTTTTGTTGTTTTTGTTGTTTTTGTTGTTTTTGTTGTTTTTGTTGTTTTTGTTTATTACGATCAAAATCTAAATTATATCTTTTAATTAAATTATCATTAAACATTATATTTTTGACAAAATGTATATTCATATATATATCAATATCTATAATTATTTATATAAAAACTAGAACCAAAAAAACATAAATTTCACGAACCATCTATATTCTCATCGCCATCTACACAATATATGATATGAAAAAAAAATATATAAAGATAATAGAAAATACAATTTCTAACTCGTAATTTACACCAACTAAGATATTGGTGTAAAAAACGTTTTAATATAATTTTCTTGTTCTTTTTCTAAATTGTTTAATTCTATTTCTTGTTTATTAATATAATCTATATACATTTGTAAAGCATTAATGACATCACTTTTTAATTCGGTCATATTTATATGTATTCCGTATTTATTTTCATTTATAGTAATATTATATTTGTGTAATATCCTTAATATTTCTACTTGATTAGATTTATTCATATTTTGAATGTTATATCTCATTTTATATAATTTATTAATTTCATTTATTATTTCTTCTTCACTCATTTCATCCTTATTTTCTTCTTTGTGATTGGAATGTGTTTGGATGTTTTGGTTGTTGGGATTCGGACTTTGAAGGTGTGGGGTGTCGCCAGAGGGCATCACCCCCATTCCATCCAGCAAGTTTGTGTTTTCCCCATGCGAATTCAACTGCGGTTCCACTGCATATAAATACATTTCTCTCCCTCTTTCTCCACTGGGTGTTTTGTCCCCTCTATTTTTTTTGTTTTTCTCCCTTACCCTTATTCCCTCTAACAAATGTTCTCCTTCTTCGTTTATTTCATTATCTGTTTCTTCTTTATTTATTTCATAATCTTCTTCTTCTTCATTTATTTCATTATCTATACCTTCTTCATTTATTTCATTCTCTACTTCTTCTTCATGTAATTCATATTTTATTTTTTCTTCATTTATTTGATTTTTATTTTTTTTATTATTTTCTCTATATCCCTTATTTTGCTTATTGTTATTTTTTTGTTTATTAACAATCATTTAGAGCAATTATTTTAGTTGTTATCCTTATCTCTAAATTATTTTTATAAAAAAAGTTATTTAATATCTTTAACATCTTTGTCGAAGACAAAGCAGGGTGTATTCATTTTCTTTCTACTAAAATTACACCCTTGAAGATTTAAAATGGGACAGGGTGTAATGTTGAATTTCACAACTTGCTTCACTTATCTCCTTTTGGGTATCGTGAGCATTTATACATTTCTTCTCCGCAGTATGCGGAGAATAACCA
>Ga0214923_10004189_pt1 | contig 17614 bp, 20 predicted proteins | sample LL1510_MetaG_FD_177993 | JGI IMG/M metagenome (GOLD analysis project Ga0214923, IMG submission 177993) | Freshwater microbial communities from Lake Lanier, Atlanta, Georgia, United States - LL-1510 | ecosystem: Environmental > Aquatic > Freshwater > Lake | place: USA: Georgia | collected... | reverse complement strand
TGCTCATAGCAACCACCCTTTCTATTCGTTGTTAGTCGCAAGCCACAGTTCTGCTCAGGGGAGGGCAGGCTGGCTCTTGCTACCAGTCTTATACACTGCACGGGGCTGGTCGGTCCGTGTCAGGAATCTAGTATGTACCGCCTAATTGACTAGTAAGTGATGATTTACCTAAACCACTAGCACCGCTAAAGGCTGCTATTTCAGTTTGAACAAGTTTTTGTCTCTTCCTTTGAGCCGAAGCAAGGGTGTTAAATACTTCTTGTTCTGCTTCACCGAGACGGTATTCATCCAATGTCTTGCCATAAATATCAGATAGTTTTTCAGCCGTAGGTAGAATGTCTGCAATAGTTGCATAGCCCTTCTGTGCTTGGGCCTTAGTGACACCCTGTGCAGCCAACTGCTCAGATACAGTAACTCCAGCATTAATACCTTGAAGTTTTGCTGCTGCTCCAATTTCTGCTGCTGCAACCTGACGTTCAATCTTTTGAAACTGTTGATTAGGGTCAAGAACATAAGCAACTAAGTCATTATCGCTAATTCCATAAAAACTACGTAATGTAGTTAAAATTGCAGGGTCAGCATTTTGTACTCTTTGTACTGCTGTTGCCACTCGGTTACTTAATTCAGTGGTAGAAATATCATTAGATATAAACTGGGTAACATAATCATCGTTATCAAATTGTTTTAAACCATAGGCTCTAAGAATTTGACGGTAATCATCTTCAAGACCTAAATAATCACCTGGGTCAAGAACTCTTAGACCCTTCTTAATGCGGTCTTGATTAGCACGGAAGCGTTGTCTATATTCATCTGTTTCTTGTAATTGTAAAGTAATAGTTGCTTCACTAGCACCACCGATAGCCAGTTCTTTAATCTTAGGAACTAGACTAGCCAAACCATATCTACTAAAACGGTCTGTCAAAACAGCAATAGCACTTTCAGCCTTTTCTTTTTTGGCTGCTTCTTCTGCTGCTTTTTGATTTATAGCAGCCTGTTGATTACCAGCAGATAATGCTGCAATTTGATTTTGCAAAGATTGAATAAGTGACAACACTGCTGGGTCTGTAGTTTGTATATTGCTAGTATCAACCACAGGGTTAACTACAGGGTTAACTATAGGATTAACTATAGGATTTTGAACAGATGTTTGAGTTACATTAGTTCCTTTAATAACTTGCCAAGAACCATTGACTCCGCCAACCCATTTAATCTCGTCGCCACGGGCAACTTGTGCAGCAGTTAATGTTGGTTCTGGTGTAGCAGCCTGCAATACAGAAATGGCATTGGCTGCTTGAACAGCAGCACTACCACCTTGTGCTTTAGCAACAGCCTTAGCGGCTTCAGCAGCACCTGCTTTATCGCCAGTGTTAACTGCTTGCTCTAAAGCAATAGTTGCAATCTCTACGTTTTTAGATTGAACAAATTTTTTACCAGCAGTAACACTATCTTGTAGTTCTTGAAGTGCTTGTGCTGAAGTTTTAGGAGCGGTTACTGTTCCAGAACCATCTGTGTAGTCACCACCACCGTCAATTAACATCCTTGGATTTACTCTAGCCATTATGCTAGTCCCCAATCTCTAAGTACTCTAAGGCCCAAAGTGTCGTAAGTATCTCTAGCATTTTTAGTATAGTTCCATTCATCTTTACTTTTAACAATTTTTTCAGCCTGCCATAGTGGCACTATCTCTGGTGTTTGAGTTTTAGGATTAAGATATCCAACCAATTCTTTAAATACTGGGTTGTCATTAGTAACAGTATCTACATCTACCTCTAGTAGGTTAGCAATAGTCTGTCGTAGCGCTGATGTTTGTAATGAAAATGAACGACCAGTCTCTATACCCTTGCTATAGGCTGGGAAAGCAGATATAGCAAAACCTTTTAATTCTTCTTTAATGGTTTCATCAGTTAATGAACCGTCTAATAAACCCCTAGACACTTTATCCCAATAAGACTTAGGAAGAATAGTATTTACACCTTGGTCATCTGCATAATCTTTAAGGGTATTAATAGTACCTAAAGCACTGCCACCAATTTTACTACCCATTTTGCCAGAGTTAAGGATACTAATTTCCAACTGAGTATCATTATCGCCTCTAAGATAAGAAGCCTCAAGTAGGGCTTCAATCTCTGGACTCCACATAAAGCCTTTGGCTATAAGCCGTTGCTTCTGCCCTTGCTTCCAGCCATCAAACTCCTGTGCATAAACACCAGGCTGGGTAGCCTTTTTAGTCTGACGAGACTGAGCATTACTAGTTAAGTTTTTATAATAATTAGAGTTAAAGTAATCTAGTCTTGCCTTAGCAATATTACCTTTAGCAAAATCATCAAAGATAGATTGTAATTCAGGAAAGGCTTTAATCAAAACCTCGGTAATACCAAGGGCTAATGCTTCTGCATTTGGTGTAGGTGCCATTATGCTATTGGTGCTCCTAATCCATCAAGAAATGCTAAAAAGTCAAAACTTGTTTTCATATCTGTAGCCCCAGGTTTTTCTTCTTGAATACGTTTAGGTAGTTCTGCCCTTACCTGTGCTTCAGAAAATGGCTTAGTAGTCTTACGGACATTAACTCCGCCTTCTTTATCTACGGTTGTTAATGTGCCTTGCTTAATCTGCTCCATATAACGGTCAGTTTCTTGCTTTAAAAAAGCATCATCTATAGCCATATCGGTTGCGTCACTATAAACTTTACGGACAAGAGCCTCAACTACATCGCGGTCCATCATATTAATATCCCGTAATGGATATCCGCTATCTGCTGCATCTTTACCGCTAGCAGGAATATTACTTAGCCAGTTAGTAAATGTAGGGAACTTAGTTTTGCCATCAATACGGTACGAATCAACAACATCTACAGTGTATTCATTGGCTACTTTTAAAATTGCAGAGGTAATAGCCTGTTCACTACGGGTAGTAAATTCTCGCTCTGACATATAGCCTAAATCATATAGGGTTTTACGTAGACCATCTTTATTATTCTTAAAGTAAGTACGGACCTGTTTAACTATTTCGTCGCCATTGGCTAGGGCATAACCTAAACCATCTGCTTTCACAACTAAAAAACGTTGTTGTGTTTTGCCCCCAATAACTGTTTGCAAAATACGACTAGTACGATAGTCATCAAAAGATATTTGGTATGTAGGGTTATCACCACCAAAATCTGACTGTAAATCAGCAAGATGTTTTTTAGGCGCCTTTTGAGACTTTTCAGCCTGTGCTTTGGCTTCTTCTGGAGACTTGGCTACTGCCATTGTTTACCTTCCTGTACCTGCCTGCACGGCATCTCTTGAGAACGAATTAAGTAGTGGCTTAAAAACCACACGATTTGCTTCTTTTACTGCTGGATATGCTTTAGCCAACTCATTAATAATGCCTTGAACCTCTTCACGTTGTTGTTCTTTTAAATTAGTAAAATCATAACGACGTGATAGATAGTCATCTGTAGCATTTGCTATAAAATTAGCAACTTCTTCTAGGGCTATCTGCATAGCCTTTTTTGTCTTAGCATCGGCTGGGTTACGTTTATCTTGGTTAGCCTCATACAAAGCCTTAAACTTAATACGCAGACTACCTTGTTCATTAACTGAACCATTGATTTCAGCCTGAAGATATGGATTAGCAGTAGTCATATCCTTCTTGGTTTTGGCTGCAATATCAATAAGTTCTCTACGCTCTTGGGTAATACCAGTTGTAGCAAGACGTTCTTCTAATTGCTGCTGAACGTTAAAGTATTTTTCTTTATCTACTGCTACCTGTAATTTAATTAAGTAATCCTCAAACGTTGGAATGTTAATAAGGTCTTGTGACTCCAAAAAATTATAAACATCAGCATTAAACTCACCAGTTTTAGGGGCATATACATAACCCATTTCTTTATAAATATCAATAAAACGTTCGTTCTTGCGTATCCAACCCTTCATATTATCCGTCATAGCAATAATAACTTTCCACTCTTTTTCAGTGGCAGGGACTGTATAGATAGCCTTATCAGGATATTTACCAACAAATGTAGCAACTGCTAAATCAAATACATTACCCACATCTTCGCCTTCGTTACGAAGAATACCATTATAAATATCCCAAAACTCAGACTTAAATCCTGTAATACCGTTCTTCTTTAAAAAGGCTGGTAAATCTTTGGACTCTTTAAAGGTAGGCATACCTGGGCTTACATAACCAAGTAGTGTACGTGCAATGATAATATTGCTAGTCGCAATTTTAAGTTTCTTTTGATAAGCATATTTTTCAGGCTCAGATGCCAACTCATCTATACCCATACCAAAGGCTTGGAAGTAACGCATAGCCTGCATAACAGCGGTTGTTTGTTGGCGGTCCCATTCTTTATCTGATAATGCTTCATTATCTATTAATGTTGAAGCGGCTTGAAAGAATGTGCTCTGCAACATAGGCACAAAGAAATTTTTAAAGTTAGTAGTATCAGCAAAATTACCTAAACCAATCTTGCCAATAATATCTGTACTTTCAAGAAATTTGGCTTGTGCTCTATCTGCAGTTTCTTCAGAAATAATACCTAAACGCTCAGCAAAAGGAACTACATTTCCTACTATTGCTTTTAATACCAATGTACTAAAAGAACCAATAGGACCAGACAATGCAGGATAGCCTGCATCTGGCGCAAAAGATGGGTTAACAAGTCTTAACTTAAGTGATAGTTCATTAAAAGCAGGAATATTAAATTCTTCTTTGCCAGTAAATGCACGGACCACTGGCTCTACTGCTGAGTTAATAATTGTATCTGTAGGGAAGATAATATACTTATCTCCTCTGTCATCCTCATAAATATCGCCAGCAGCATCAAGACCTGTGTTTAATAAACGCAATCTATAAAGAGTACGTAGTGGTGTTTTGCCATACACCCGATATAAGCGGCGATAAAAGTCTTCAGTTGCTCTATAAAAACGGGCTACTGAACGAACCGAAATAGCCATATTACTTCGGATATTTGGATTATCTACATATTGCAAAACTTCTTCACCAGACTGTTTCCAGGCTTGTTCTATCGTTTGTTTTTTTGCGTGAGTCTTTCCAATTGTTTCAGCCTTACCTGGATTCATACCCTGTTCAATTAAAGCATTTTTATAACGAGTAGCCAATAAACTTTCTAATGGTCTAATCTTTTTTCTATTAACATCATAGGCAATCCATAAAGCCTTCTGACGGTAAAAACCAGTTACTTGGGCATCCATAACTTCCATAGACCAGTTCTGCCACTTCTGAAAAAGCATAGGCAAACCACCTGCTTCTTCAAATACTTTCATATCTTTAACTTCGCCATAAGATACTAAATCTGTATTAATTTCTCCAATAGGATGCATATTTACAGTAAAATCTTCAAACTCTTTAAACGTTAGGCTGGCTGCAGCATTTTCCCAAGAACCTTCTAAAGATTTTTTGGCATTAAGACGATAGTCAACTATTTCTTTATGCTTAGTATTTACTGCATCAAGTAATTTTTTATTAAAAGCATTAGGTCCACCGTGAAATGTATAACGCATTTCTGTCAACATACGGTCTATATGTAGCCAAGCAATCTCTGACTCTGGTAATCCTTGCTGACGACTATAAACGGTAGATGAAAATTTAGTATTAAAAGCCTTTACCGCTTTTTCGTTAGTAACCGCATAACCACCAATTTCCTCAGAAAACTTAACGCCAACTTTTTCAAGCAGTTCATTTCTAGCCTTTACTAAATCTTGTGCAGTTTTTAAACCATTGTTAGTAAAGAAAGCCGTTGCTGGTGAAATAAATACTCCCTCACCAAAGGACTTGCTGTTATATGGAAAACTTAAAGAGTATTGACGATAGTGTGCAATAGCAACTTGTTTTTGGTCCATCTTGCTAACTTGAATAGGTCTAAATTTCTTAGTAGCAGTTAAACCATAGTCTTCATACATCTTACTTAGGTTGCTAGGTGTAAACATAGTGTCTACATAATCAACATCAATTTTACCTGACAAAGAAGACCTTGCACCAAGAGAGTTAACCATAGAATCTAAAACCTGTGGATTAACTTCAATTAACTCACGAATGTTTTTCCAAGTTTGTGGGTCTAAAGTATCACCGTAAATTTTTTCAGCCTCACGAACTATCTCTCCACGAATAAGAGACATAGCAATTTCAGACTCTGGAACATCATAGCCACGCTTTATAGATTCTTCTTTGGCTAAATTCTTAACGGCTTGATAACGTTGTTCAGGGGTAATCTTTTTTCTTGGGTCAAGTAACTTGCCAACAAAAGGAAGTTTATATGCAGCGCGGCGATACATACCTATAGCACTATTACTACCAGTAATTGACTCAAGAACACGGGTAGGTGCAATCGCAGCACCAGTTAAATACTGGCGAACGTTATACCACGGCACTGCCATATACATAAAAAAGGCTTCATCTATAGCAGAACGAATACCTAAGCGAGGAAATAGTGTTTGGTTAGCCCAAAAATCTGTATATAAACGTACTGCATTGTTTCTGGTAGCCCCGCCAAGTGCATTAGTAAAATTAATTTTTTGAGAAACTTTTGATTGGGCACCATACTGATAAATTAAATCGTAAGGTAGTGGTGCAATACCATCAACTAACTGGCTTGGGCGTATAGCGCCTTTACCTGTAAGTAGAGGTACATCATTTTCTATACGAAAAGCACTAGGATTTAAAACATCTGCAAAGTCAAGCGGTACTTCTATACGGGAAGTAGTCCCTAAGCCTTGTTCATTAAAAGTAGATGCAAGGATTGTGGCCATATGCGCTTCGCCGCCAGCAGAACCATTCATACCAGCCTTAAGCATTACAGCCTGATATAGATTACGAACAATAGTAAATTGGTTTTCCATTGTTTCATCTAAAAAAGATTCTGTCATAGCATCCGCAATACGTGGATTTTCTAATACTAAATATGCAAGGTTGCGAAAATCTTGTGATGTTTTAATAGCATCGTCACCAAAAAGAATACGCCCAGGGCTGCGGGCAAAAGCAGTACCTATCTTTTGTAGTCCACGTTGGACTTTAGAAACATCTTTGCCTAGTTTAAATACTTCTTCCACATTAGGGTTTACTAAAACTTCATCAGAATCTGCTGTTGTTTTAAGAATATCCATAGCAGTCTGACGTTCATTATCTATTTTGGCTAAAATTGCTGGGTCTGTCTTAGCAGTTATTGTTGGGCTAAATACTGCACGGGCTGTTTTTTCTACAGTTGCTGCAATTTTGCGTGAAAAACTAGCAGATGGAATACCATTGCGTTTATAACTTGTGCCATCTACGCGACTAGTTAACAATCTATTAAAGTTATCAATATTGGTAAAGAAATTTTCTGCACTTGCTGCATCAAAGGCTTTTACTTCTGGACTAGCAAGTTCTTTAATAAACTCACGACTTGTATAACCTGCAAAATTTTGAGAAATTTCATTGTAAGCAGCGGATTTATTTGTTGGTCCCTCTGCTTCGGCATATTTTTTAATTAACGGACCTAATTCATCGTCCCAAAATTTAATTACATCTGGTTGAGTAAATGCCCACGCAATAGCATCAGAAGCATTTCCGTTACGTTCTGCAATTACTTGATAAATATCTGCAAGACGTTCGCCTTTGGGTTTTAAGCCAACTAATGTTTTGGCTTCAGCGCCAGTCATTTTAACGCCACGAATACCAACAGTTGCAGCCTTTATCCCTGGCCCAATACCAACATATGACAATGGGTCAATTGCTGATTGATAAATACCATCTAAAGAACCAGATGCAAACGATTTAGTTCTAAGAATACCTTTTTTTGTTCTTAAATCAAAGCCAAGTTTTTCTGTAAATTTAACTGCCCAATGATTAGTATTAAGAGTATCATTAGCGGCTGCTGCTTCTGTTGGAACAAATTTATTAAGAACATCTCTGCCCCAAGAAACCTGCGCATCCATCTTTATGGATTTCATAAAAGTATCAAAACGCTTTGGGTTATCATTCATAAATTGAATAGCAGCATACATATCTTTATCAAACTTGCCATAAAGGTCAATAGACTCACCAGGAGTTCTACCCTCAGCAATACCACGGGCTAAAGTCGTTAAAGCAACGCCATACTTTTTATTGTATTCTTCTACGCGTTCTTGGCGCCAATTATTTTTACCATAATAAGTATCGGTAAGAACTTTGATATTAAAAATATTAATACCTTGTTCACGTTTTTGCTCTAGTTGGTATGGTGTATTAATTAGACGACCATAAGTTTCAGCAGCCTGAAAAGCGCTAATAATAGGACTTCCAAAAATTTGAACTACCTTGCCAGCACCTTTAATTACTTTTTGTGCTAGTTGTTGCTGAGGACTTTGTTCTGGCAAAAACTCTTCGCGGTCTGGATACATATACCGAATAGTTGATTGCACATCGGGAGTTAATTCAAGAAATTGTTTACGCGCTTTATCTTTACCTAACTTCATTAAAGAATTAGCAGTTTTCCAAGCCAAAGAGGCTTGGCTTACTAAAGCCTGCTCACTACTTGAAAGTTGTGACTTAAGTGCAGCATTATAAAAGTTAGGACTTACTTCTGCTACAGAAGGACTAAGAAGATTCTCGCGTGGCATTAACCAATGCCCCTATTCTGGAACATCATCAAAAATAATTCTGTGTCTCCAGTAGGGTCATTTTGTGCAATCTTACCAAGAGTGGTAAGGATGGTTGGTTGTTGATATGGCAGATTTAATAGTGCAGTATCTGTACCTGGTACAAAACTAGCGCCAGTTAAAATATCCTCATCAGGTCTTTTAGATGGAGCATTAATAGGAGTAATGTCTAATGCACCAATTCCCATTGCTTCAATTTGTGGAGTTGCTGCCATAGGCGCTGCTATTTGCTGGTCATAAGTTACTTGACCTTGTCCTTGGGGCAAACCAGAAATATAACGGGCTGGTTGCTTAGAAACATTTAAATCTGTTCTTTCAGACATAGCACCTATTCCAGACACTTTTTCTACAATATCTGCCACTAGTCCTCATCCTCTTCATCTAAATATTTCTTTACTTCTTCTTCAGATGGTGCTCTATATGACACCCAACTTGGATAAGAAGATTTATCCATAACAAAACTTAATGCTATATCAGTAGCAAAACCCGCTTTAATTAAAGACTTATAATATTCATTAAGCCAAATGCAATACATTTCTAACTCTGTATACTCTTCATTTGCTACAGTACGCGGTTTACGTGTGCGCTGTGGTTTTTTTTTCCGCGGTGCCATAGTTACCTCCGTATAGCAGTTCTTGCGCTGGCGTTTGCTTGTCCTCCAGAAGTTAGACTGGATAATAATGTTTGCAATGAAGGTGCTTGAGGAGCGCCTCCTACTGGCGCAACGGGAGCAGGGGACGTTTGCTCAACCTGAGGAGCACCAGCAGGAGGTAATTCTGGAGCAAAGACTTCTTCAACTGCGTCTTCAATTGGCACACCCTTCTGGCGTGATTTAATAACATCTGCGATTTTCTTAATGATTGTAGATGGGTCTGCGCCTTGGACAGCCATCTGCGGTATAGCCTGTGTGTAAGCCTGCAATGACTGCACTAATGACTTACGCATATTCTCTATCTCAATTTTTTCTTGTTCCTGTGTTACGTTAATACCAAATGGTAATTCACGCATAGCAAGGTCAGTAGAAATTAAACCGCCACCAAGGGCTTGTAGCATAAAGATAAGACCCTGTGCTGGATTAAGCCCTGCCAACATTCCATAACGGACATCGGCTGAGTAATCTTTTTTAATATCCTTGCTTGGCTTGTAAGTAATTTGATATGGGCTACCAGCATCTACGCCGCGGATAGTCTTTTCATAATCAAAAAACTTCTCATCAACCTCAAAGCAAACAGAAATAACATCTCGTAGCGCTGAAGCAAAAATAGCCTGAGCAGACTTAACCTGTGTGTCAAAGCCCCCCATAAGTGCCTGCACACCTTGTCCCGTAATAATGCTGGCATCAATATTTCCAGTACGTCCCTCTGGATAACGTGTTCCTGTTCTTAATTCTTGCTGTAGTAAAGCCTGTTCAGTAAATGCTCCAGGTGGAATATTTAAATCAACACGGCGTACACCAGCAGGGTTAGCGGTGCGGATAACAGCATCGCCACCCATTTCAAGTTCATTGACATCTGATGGTAAAACAATTGGTGCTTGCACGGATTTCTCTGCTGCTTCCATCGCAAGTAATGCGAACCTGTTGCGAAGCAACTGAATACCGAGCACGTCATCAAACTGACCACGCATCTCATTATCAATAGATGGTCTCTTAGCAACAACAACCATCATCTTGCCTAGAGGATTCTTGGCGGAAGATAGTAATAAATTATTGCGCTCAGGAACATAAAGCACAGATTGACTTTCATCGTAATAACGAACAATTTCAATTTGTGCTGTCATATCAGACTTGTACATTTCTTTGCCAAGTAAGATATTTGCGTACTCAGGGAACTGTGAAGCAACTTCGCCTACAGCCATATAGTAACGCTTTGCGAAGGCAATGCAGCGCCCATAGCGGTCAAACTCTGGGTAAGCGCCCACTGGGTTTTCTATGCGGATACGCGGCAGCCCTGCTTCTTCGTCCAATTCAATTATGAAAGGAACGAAACCAAATGTTATGTATACGTCTGCTCCTGTATACATTTGGACCTGTAAGTCCGAATGAGCAAAATAATTAGTAGCAATACGGGTGCGTGTATCTGCAAACCTACGAGCACGGTCATTCGCTTGATTCGCAGCGGAACAGTTGACCGAAGGCAGAGGCGCCATAACTTCAGATAGGTCTCTCGCCACAATATCAATAAAATTGGCAACGACATTAGCATCTACACCTTCAGGAAAAAAATCTGGATATACAGTTGCAATTTGTCCTTTACGGACAGCAAGAACATCTTGTTGGCGCGAATCGCGCTCTGCAGCACGTTGGCGTAAATTCTCAACACGTGCTGAGATTTGTTCTATTGACAGCATTTAGTTCCTATCCATATGTTTGTTGCCATTGCTCGGCAATGATTTCGTCAAGGTTTACGCTATAGCGTTTTTGTGCTTGTGCTCTAGTAGCCCAACGATTATGGGCATACTTTTGCACTACAGAATTTTGTTGCATAAATTCACGGCATCTAAGTACACCAAACCACATAGCCATCACACAGTCAGTCTTACCTCTGGTCTCAGGCTTCCAAGTAAGTAGTTGTTGTACTAAAGCCTTAAGTCCCTCAGAACCTTCAGTAGAAGGGAGTTCGATAATACTGTTCTTTTGGTGTTTGCCATTGGCGACAGTTCCGAAGAGTGTTGACATAGATGCGACACCAAAGTTTGTGTCCCATTTGTTTTTTCCAGTGAAGTGAGCATTGAGGCGAACGCCATAAGTTGCCAGCCATTGCTGTAAATCTGTATCGAGGGCGTAGGCTTTTTGGTGGGCGTTGATTTCAACTCTGAGTTCTTGCGGTTTGTATCTTTGGACAAAGTCTTCTATTGCCTGCCTAATCTTCTGTGGACTTGGTTCTGCCATATTTAGGCAGTCCAATATATAAATCTTTCCATCCATCCTGTTGTAAGTCATAGCCACAAAAGCAGCGTGCCCTGCCATAGCAGGGTCAAAGCCAACTACGGTATAGCCTTCAACTTGGGTTGGATGTCCAGCAGCGCCAGGTCTTAATAGACCTCTCTTACGCATACCGTTGATAGAGCCCTGTACCAACTCAGGTGGGAAAATAGAATCTTCAGTTATATCTTCTTGCTGATATACAAGAGCCCACGTAGACGGAGTAACTTCGCCTCTGCGCCGTGCAAGGGTCGGACCGTCCCATTTAGGATATAGTCCCTCCTCATCTGGGGTGTCCGCATCGCCATCCCAGGCAATATCCGATTTAGGCCAGAGCGTAGTCCAGTCTTTCGGCTTCTCAGCATACTGTAGAACAGCAGGCATACCCATATACGTAAATGGGCTTTTGCCGCTTGACCAATGCTTCGGGTCACGAAGTTCTTTATAAAAGTCATTTGCTGCAATTCGGGTCCCTACTACCAGTAACTTGCCATTCTTACCCAAACGGGTAATAACTTCTTTCTGTAGCCAATTAATCTGCTTCTCGTATTCGTGAGCATTGGCTGTGGTTATACAGTCATCGAGAATAATTAAATCAGCACGGGCACCATAGATTTGACCCCCCATACCGAGTGCCTGGATAGTCGGGTCTTTTTCAGATGAATCACGGGCATCGTTACCCAGATAGACGGTATCAACACGCCAGGTATCAGAGTCTTCTTTCCATCCCCCTTCTGGTCCAAAAGTTGTCTGCAACTTCAACCAGCGCGGGTGGCTTAACCTTTGCTTTATTGCGTACACGAATTCCCGTGCTTTGACTAACGTCTTAGAAACTACGATGATTCTAACATTGGGATTTAACGCGATGCGGTAAGTAGAGTAATTCACCGTAATCACGGTGGACTTAGCGTGCTCAGGCGGCACGTTTACAAGGAGGCGATGTTTATCGCCAGGCTCGTAAATCATATTAGGGTGGAGCCAACTAGGGTCTTTACCCTCTAGTAGGTCAATCCAGTCCTGATGGTGAGGGAATACCCTCTGGTCTAAAAACATCTCAGAGAACTGTGGGAAAGATACATCCTCACGGGCTACCCCTAGCGCTTTTAGGGAGTTCTCTTTAGCGCTTTCTTTGGCGTCAGCCAAATCCTGAGCAAACTGTTTATCTCTGGAAATCCAAATACGGACAGTGTCTGGCTTTTTGCCTAACTGCTCCATAGCCCTATGTACAGGCATACCCTCAGATACCAAGGCTAAGACTTTAGCCTTGGCTTCAACCATAGCCTTTGTCCTAGGATTATTACTCTTCTGAAAAGTCACAGTACTGTCCCATCTACATCCGTAAATACAGCCTGTCAGATACAGATAGAGATACAGTCTGTAACGCAAGCCCTCAAGGCTTGCTACTATCAGTGGGCACTTTGTGCCCCTATATACTATTAATCCGTTCAAACAGCCATTCCGAACGGTTTATAACAAAATTGTTATACAGATAACAGTCTAATTAGGACAAAATAGGACAGAGCAGGGGCATAGGCTCTGTACGGAAAAATCTTTTGTAGAGATACTCTATTGTGCTTAACCCGCCTTTAATAAGTCTGGGGTCTACTAGACTCAGCACAGACACAGACCAGTCCTGCTCTGTTCTGTTACTGGCGATGCTGGTCTAGAGTCAGTCCCCGCTCCTTAACCAGTCGCGCCTGTCCTATTAATAATACTATCCTGTGCCAGCCGATTTAATAATAAATATTAAAACCGAATCGGCAGAGCCGATGGCTTCGCCTCACAGGTAAAAGCCGTGGACTGTGCAGCCCGTACCGACAGCGATAGTTGTCTGGCGGACAAGTCCTATCGTGTGGCTTCGGTCGCAGCCTCGCCACACGCAGACAAACTGTGACGCTGTCTTTATACCAAGTCGGCCCCAGCGTGCGCCGTGTTGCTTCCACGGCGCTGTCGCTGTTAGTCCGACAGTTCTCCTTTCCAGCGTACCGCTCTTGTCAAATCGGCTTCAGGCTTTGCCTAATCAGCAAAGCCTAAGCAGAAGCCGATTTCTCGTTCGCGTGGTAAACCACGCGCCCTGTCGCGTCTAAAGCCGCGCCCCGCCGCCAGCGCAGATATGCGCTGTCGGAGTGACAAGGCGGTCCTGCTGTGGCTGTTCCAGCCAAGGTGGCTGAGAACAGGAAGGAAGTTATGAACAACGGAACAAGCAACGGCATATCAATACAGAATATGTGCTATCAGTGCCAAGCCCTTGATGACCTATGTCCAGAATGTCTGGAACTCAAAGACAGTCGCGACATCTATGTTGCCCATCAACTAGTTGATGAGGGCAACCTACAATACAGAAAAATCTGGACTAATGGTGATTCTGCCATATCTGCCCACGATTGGGTTGGAGCAGTTACCAAACTAATCCGACCATACAGAACAGTTGACGGAACCATAGTTGAGGAACGCTATGAGTTCCTTCCTCCTATCACTAACCTAGTTGACAGGCTTCCCAATGACCTAGAAACCTCAGTCACTGTTCTTGACTATGAAGTTCTATGTCCATCCTGTCATCTTTACCACCACAAGTCTCTATCAGACTGCCCTATCTGCTACTAAGTCCGAAACGGCGAGCCCTGTCGCAAGCGACAGGGGCTTCGCCCACAAATAACTAAGGAGAATAAAATGGAATACGCAAACAAGTTCAGTTTCAACAACGCACTACTCAAGAGCATCACCGACCGTGGCAATTTCCTAACAGGTCAAGTTCAGTCACGCCAGACCGAGCGCACACCTGATGGCAATATCCGTTCACGCTTCATAGCATCACGCCAAGTGACCATCTATGACCCAGCACTAGTAGACCTACTACGCCAAACAATTTCTGAGACACCTGAAGTCCCAGTCAATTGCTCAGGCTATATGACCACAACTGTCCGTGAAAACGGAAAAGATAAGAAACCTACTTGGTATGATAACCAAATCATCACCGAGTTAGAACTTCTATCATAACAACTCCAGGCAGGGCAGGGGCTTCACTGTCCCTGCTCTGCCTTCCTTTTTTTCAAACGGCAAAGCAACATTAACGGTCAAAGACAAGTCCAATACTTTTTTATAGGAGGCTACTATGTATTTAGATAATATGACAACACTAGCAATCATCATAGCGCTAGTATCTACAATGACTATGACAGGTATTGCTGTATACAAAGCCCATCAATGGGAGCAGGCATACCACGATGTATACAGGCTATTAAAAATGGAAAGGGCAGCACGCAGATGATGACTGTCTATGCTACACGGCGCTGCGCTGTATGCCACAAGACTGGAACTATTATGGTAGATGAACAAGAATTGCTACACTATCTGCGTGGCAATTATGTTCAGGATTCTTTCAAGACTATGCCAGCACCACTGCGTGAACAGATAATTACTGGCACGCATCCTGAATGCTGGCAAAAAATGTTTGGAACAGAACTAAAGGAGACTATCAATGACTAACCTAGAAGCAGAATGTTTTAAGTGTGGCGCTGCTATATGGGTGCCAAACTATGAGTATGTATCTAACAGAAACTTCTGTTACCCGTGCGCTAGTAGTTATATGGGGCACACAAGAGGCGTCAGCCTTGAAGAACTAGATAAGTTACGCACAGATACGGAGATAGAAAATGCGTGATGAAAATATACTATTAAATCTTTATGAGATAGGACAATGGTTGGATAAACTAGGGCAAGAAATACACGCTCTAAACCTAATAGTAACCGACCTTATAGCAACAGTTCCAGTATCAGTAGAAGCGTGGGACAAAGTAGGAGACAACATATGGAAGTAGAGCAAGCATTGTTACCATCACAAATAGCAGCACAAAACCTATTACTCAGGGAGTTCTATGGTTTTGGCAAGAATGAAATGGCTATAGTTTTAAGAGAGTTAGTAACAGAATGTGATGAAATTGACGCTACATCAAGTTCAATAGTGTTTCATCTAATTAGAAAAGCGCAGTTAATGTGCCGTAGCACAGAGGAGTTACAAGATGACAATGGACGCTGAAGAAGTAATGAAAATCCGTGCCGCAGCAGCAAATTACGCTAGACGATTTCTTAGTTTAAAATACAGAGAAGAATATAATGAATTATATTCTGCTTACTGTAAAAATAGAGGACTAACCACAAGAAGAAATCGTAAACCTATTCCAGATGAAAGAGAGTTGGTCAGTGAATGAAGTTATCTTTCCGCACATCACAACAGGAATCACCTGGCTATACCTCATTGGCATTGGGTATTGCATATACAAATGGAGTACTAAATGAAGAACAAGTTAGCAAGGCTATTCAGTTGGGTATTGACAGCATCATATGCAATCTTTCCAAGTCAGTCACAAGCAATGCAAGCAGCAGAACAGTTCTCAGACAACAACGAGTCGCCGAAGAATGTTCAGAAAGAAATCATATGGACCAAATCATTGAGCAAATACTATGCGAAGGCGTTGATGTCAGCACAGTATGAACAATGGGATACCAAATCAGAATTCCGTGCGTTGTCAAAACTATGGGGTAAAGAATCAGCGTGGGACCACACTGCTGATAATCCTAAGTCATCAGCGTATGGGATACCACAGTTATTAAAACTGAAACCACAAACGCCTGCGCCCGAGCAGATTGCTCGGGGCTTGGCGTACATAGAACATAGGTACGGCAAACCATCAGTAGCGTGGGCGCACTGGCGCAAACACGGCTGGTACTAAACAAAGGAGACAGTATGGCAAGGCAAGGTAAAGGAATCAAACTAAATGTTCCTAGACTCAAAGTAATTGAGGCTCTTGAAAAGAGTCTTACTAAACTAGAAACAGATTATCAAATAGGAAAGAAACTAGATGCTGACTATGAAAAACAAATGTCAGACTGGCACAAGAAAGTTCTTAAACTTATTTTGCCTTTAATTAATAAAGCAGAATATTTCCATATAAACACTAGATACAATGGCAGTATTACCGTAGACTTTAATCTACCTAGCGGTAGCGTTACATTACCTGATGAACCTAAGTTTGAGGGTAAAGGAGCGATGGCGGAATACCAATATGAATCACAAAAAGCAGAAATAGAAAGCGCAATAAGACTTCTTCGTATGTGCGAAGATGAAACTGTAAACACAGCAACTTATGCATCCATAAGCCAATACCTATAAAGGAGACAGCAATGATAATCAAACATATAATAGAACTAGAAACAGTAATCAATGAGAACTCAGACGAGCCAAGTGTTTTGGCAATTAAAGAAATGGAAGAACAACAACGTCAACAGTTCTTTACAGAAGCAGCAACATCTTTTATTGCAGGTATCCTAAAAGATGCCAATGAAGGACATAGTTGGGCAGAGATAAGAGTGGTAGACAAGGAGACAGTATGACCACAGAGGTAGTTAATAAACCACAGATATCAGTAAGAAACGAATCAGCCTGGATTAAATCTGGTGTGGCAGTGACAGCCACATCAGCCAGTGATGTAGCCAGACAAGCAGGACTTGACTGGTCGGTATCATTGCATCCAGTTACAACTCTTTATGAAATACCAGGACAGGGATTGCCTATGCATATCCCAGTCAATAACAAACAAGCAGTTGTTAAGACAACACCAACAGGTGAAGTAATACCACTTGGTATTGTCGGCAACAAGTACAAGCCGCTACAAAATGCTGAAGTATTCTCAGTGTTAGATACCCTGATTGATTCAGGAGATGCACGGTATGCAGCAGCAGGTGAGTATGCAGCAGGTGCCAAAGTATGGATGCTTATGCAGTTGCCCATTGAAATGGAAATCAAAGGCGACCCACACGCAGCATTCCTTCTAGCCAAAACCACACACGATGGTAGTGGCTCTGTTCTTATCCGCCCTATTATTGAACGGTTATTCTGTCACAATCAGATTAACAAAATCTATCGGGCTACTGATAAGAAGTATACCTATATGCTACGTCATACAACTAACTCTAAGTTAGATGTTAATGATGTTCGTGGCATTCTTGATATTGCTTACACAACTATTGATGACTATACAGTTATGTCAGAAGCAATGCTTGAGCGTCA
>Ga0214923_10004187_pt1 | contig 17619 bp, 17 predicted proteins | sample LL1510_MetaG_FD_177993 | JGI IMG/M metagenome (GOLD analysis project Ga0214923, IMG submission 177993) | Freshwater microbial communities from Lake Lanier, Atlanta, Georgia, United States - LL-1510 | ecosystem: Environmental > Aquatic > Freshwater > Lake | place: USA: Georgia | collected... | reverse complement strand
GAATGCGTATCGACATCAATACCAAAAGCCGATATGTTTCCGCCAACTTGCAAGTTTGCAGACGCAAGTGCATTAATACCAATTTTGCCGTTTGCGTCGATACGCATTCTTTCTACTAGTGATGTACCAAATACAAGTGTATTTGCCGCCGGCGCATGAACGAATGATAGACCTGTGCCACCCCAATATAATCCAGCATTTGCGGATGTTATAAACGCAATATTTGCTCCGGACATGACAAGATTTCCTGTCATGGTGTTTCCGGTCTTTAATACTGCACCATTAGCTTGCAAGAAGGCTGCATTAGCTTGCAAGAATGCTGATACTGCAGTTGTATTGGCAGTATTTGCTTGACCATATGCGAGTATTGCATTGACGTTTGCTGTGTTAGCTTGCAAGAATCCAGCATTTGCTTGCAAGAATGCAGATACTGCAGTTGTATTGGCAGTATTTGCTTGTAGAAATGCTGCTACTATTGTTGGTGCAACATTAACACCAGCAACGTCAATGCCAAAAGCTGATATATTACCACCAACTTGTAAGTTTGCAGAAGCTAATGCATTGATACCGACTTTACCATTTGCGTCAACGCGAATTCTTTCCGTTAGAGATGTACCAAATACAAGAGTATTTGCAGACGGCGCATGAATAAATGATAGACCAGTGCCGCCCCAATATAATCCGGTATTTGTTGCTGTAATAAATGCAATATTTGCACTAGACATGACGAGATTGCCCGTCATGGTATTACCTGTTTTTAGAACGGCATTATTAGCTTGCAAGAATCCAGCATTAGCTTGCAGAAATGCAGATACTGCAGTTGTATTGGCAGTATTTGCTTGACCATATGCAAGTATCGCATTTACGTTGGCTGTATTGGCTTGTAGGAATGCCGCATTTGCTTGCAAGAATGCAGATACTGAAGTTGTATTGGCAGTATTTGCTTGTGAAAATGAAGCTACAATTGTGGGAACAATGTTCATCGTACTGACAATTAAGTTATTGTCAATATTGGCAGATCCGTAAATTCTTGTTCCGTCTAATAATTTTGCCATAGTATTTTATTTATTTCCTCATATTCCGTATCTGTTACGCAATGCATTATAATTTGTTTTTACTTGATCCAAAGACAATGCACGATTGTATATCCTTATAAGAGGAATATCACCCGGAAAAAGATCCGTGTTTACTAACACGTCGTCCCAACGTCTACCTATTCTTATGACTCCGCCAGAGGTTGGTGTTCCAGAATAGTTCAAAGTAGTGTCTTGAACACCGTTTACATATTGAATAACGTTTGAGCCATCATAAGTTCCAATACAATGATACCAAGTATTTGTAATCGGCGCAAATCCAGAAGTGTTATGCCAAGATCCATCAAAAAAGCCAACACAAATGTTCCATTGTGCTGCACCTGGAGCTATGCCTGCATTGTTTGTTCCCATTGCAAAATTTAGACTTGATGCACCATTATACAAGTTTGTCAAGACTGTAGTAACTTGATTAGTTAAAGACGCCGAAGTTCTAAACCAAGCTTCTATTGTCCAATTTGACATATTTCCCAAATCTATAGACGTATCTCCATATTCTAAACTTGCTGGATCAAACGTCAATATACCACCGTAAGATCTACTGGAAAAAGTTGGACTATTATATAGTGTCACATTTGCCGAACTAGTACTCAAATCTATCCATGTATTGCCCGAACCCGGATAACTTGATGTTTGACCAGCATCTAGCCACAGTTTTAGACTACTATCTATAATAGGAGCTCCAGTAAATTCATCAAAACTATTTGTTACTTGCAATACACCATTTGAATTTTCTCTTTTAGTTGGGACTATTATTGTTGGTGTATACCCATAACGACTAGCATCAGCATTATAATTGTTTAGAACTTCGCCCGCTGTCAATTGACGATTATAGACTTGAACGGCTCCAATTCTACCCGGAAAATAATAAGTGGTTCTAAAAAGACCTATTTTTAAAGATGTAGTGTCACTAACTTTTTCTACAATTGTTGCATCTGTCTGTGTGCTTTTTTGAACACCATTTACATAAAATGTTGCAGATTTAGATGCATAGTTCCAAACTACAGCAACATGATACCAAGTATTGAGAGCTAATACTGTTGTATCTTTCAAGTCTTTATTTGATTGTGTCCAAAACCAAACTCCATTACCGCCAGTTATAGGTCCAGCCCAAAATCCCCATCCACCATAGTTTGGAACACCATTATCAAAATCTTTATCTATTATTCCACTAGGACTTGCAAGACTTGAAGTAATATAAATCCAAGCCATTGCAGTTTTGTCTTGAACTTCAGCTAATGCTACATTCCCAAAATCAATGTACTGTGATGTGCCATTATATGAAAAATATCCTGGTGGTGTAGATGTAAATGTAGGACTATTTTGCGTCGTTCCTATAGTCGTGACTGTCTGAATATCTCTTATGGTATTTCCAGATCCTGAATAGCTAGATATTTTTCCAGGATCAACATAAAAAATAAGACCGTTCAATGAAGACATGCCAGTAACTTCATCTAATTGACCAGCATAAACAGTATTTGATGAAATTTTGAAATTAGATGGAGTTATTGATGTATATTCATCAAAAGTTCCATTCACTAAATACGTTCCGTTAGATGTAAGTCTAGTTACTATCGGCATTATCCAAATACCGTGTCTAGACTATTCGTAGTTGAATTATAATATTGATAAACCACACTAATGCTACTACTATTAGAATATCCAATAACACTACCAGAACCTATATACAAATTACCAGTAATACCAACACCTCCAGAAACTCTCAATGCTCCTGTTGTGTTTGAATTTGATGCTGTCGTATTTGCTATGATCAATACGCCAGTCATTGTATTGCCGGTCTTTAACACCGCATTAGAATATGCGATATTTGCTTGATTGTATGCGGCATTAGCTTGATCATATGCTCCCGGAGAACTTCCGCCGCCACCGCCTGAACCAGTAGAGCTAATCGTCACATTTATTCGGTTTGCTACACTGTCATCAACTATGGTTAATGTGACGTTACTGCCTTCAATGAAATTCAAAGAATTTCTTGAACCTATGAAGACTCCTGATTTTTGCACAGGAAGATTGTTCGAAGTATTTGCTTGTGCAAAGGCTATGTTTGCTTGCAAAAATGCTGATACTGCTGTCGTGTTTGCTGTATTTGCCTGATTATAAGCTAGTATCGCATTTACGTTTGCCGTATTTGCTTGCAAAAATCCAATATTAGCTTGCAGGAATGCAGATACTGCAGTTGTGTTAGAAGTATTAGCTTGTAAGAACGCTGATACTGCAGTTGTATTTGCTGTATTGGCTTGACCATATGCAAGTATAGCATTTACATTTGCTGTATTAGCTTGCAAGAAAGCTGCATTTGCTTGAAGAAATGCTGATACTGCAGTTGTATTTGCGCTATTAGCTTGACTATATGCAAGTATCGCATTTAAGTTCGCTGTATTGGCTTGTGCAAAGGATATGTTTGCTTGTAAGAATGATGATACTGCAGTTGTGTTAGAAGTATTAGCTTGTAAGAATGCCGATACTGCAGTTGTATTTGCTGTATTGGCTTGACCATATGCAAGTATAGCATTTACGTTAGCGGTATTGGCTTGTAGGAATGCCGCATTTGCTTGCAGAAATGCTGATACCGAGGTCGTATTAGCAACATTAGCTTGACCATATGCAAGTATCGCATTTACGTTAGCGGTATTGGCTTGTAAGAAAGCTGCATTGGCTTGTAAGAATGCTGAAACTGCTGTAGCGTTAGCAATATTAGCTTGCGTAAATGCTGATATCGAAGTCGTATTAGCAACATTAGCTTGACCATATGCAAGTATCGCATTGACATTAGCCGTATTCGCTTGCAGAAATGATGCATTAGCTTGTACGAATGCAGATACTGCTGTAGTATTGGCGATATTAGCTTGACCATATGCCAATATAGCATTGACATTAGCTGTATTGGCTTGCAAGAATGCGGCATTAGCTTGTAAGAATGCCGATACTGCTGTAGTATTAGAAATATTCGCTTGATTGTATGATGACTGTATCAGAGAATAAGCATCAAATCCGTTTAATATGATATTCGATGTTCTAAGATTGGCATTTAATGTTGATATTGTAAAATTATTGCTCGCCGGATCTATATGATTGTTTGTGGGCTCTTTATCATATCCTTGGAAAAGGAAATATTCTTTTGTTCCAGAATCCCTCATCAATCCCGTGTGAACGTTGGAGCCTGTTGCATTTACATAATTTGCAACAAATCCAATATCTACGAGATCCGATGTGTAATTATTAGCAGCAAGATATATTAGAGGATCACTTACTACAAACGTTTGAACATTAATATACGATGTATTTCCAGAAATGGTTAAATTTCCAGATACAGTCAAATCTCCAGTTATCACGCCACCGCTAATATTCAATTTTGTATTGGCTTGTGCAAAAGCTATATTGGCTTGTAAGAATGCTGAAACTGCAGTTGTATTAGCAACATTGGCTTGACTGTATGCCAATACAGCGTTGACATTTGCGGTGTTCGCTTGCAAGAATCCAGCATTAGCTTGTAGAAATGCTGAAACGGCAATTGTATTAGCAACATTGGCCTGACTATATGCTAGTGTTGCATTTACATTTGCTGTATTAGCTTGCAAGAAAGCTGCATTTGCTTGAAGAAATGCTGAAACTGCAGTTGTATTTGCTATGTTGGCTTGGTCATACGCAAGTATAGCATTTAGATTTGCTGTATTTGCTTTGTCAAATGCTGCTAATGCTATTATGTTAGAACTATTAGCTAAATTAAAAGCACTATTTAAAGTTGAAAAAATAGCTGTATTACTGACAAAGATTTCAGTATTTACATTTAAAGTACCAAAAATTCTAGTGCCGTCTTTAAGTAATGCCATTTAGCTATCCAAAAATGTTTTTCTAATATTTATTAGAAGAAGTTTAGCGATTGTCCAACAAGTGTAGTATAAGTATTAACCAAATTTTGTATATCTCCAACTGGTATTTGTGTTATTGAGGTTTTAGAAACTAGAGTAGTTATTGCCATCACATTTGCAGTATTTGCGCCGAATGCAATTAAAGCCCCTCCCTGAACTAATGTGCCAGCTACTTCAATTCTTCGAACTTTGTCAAATGTAGAATTCCAATTTGGGTGACCCAATAATATGAACACATCGCAAACTACAGGATCTGATGTGCCATAACTTTGCGTATATGTTGCATGAACAGTAAATCCGTTTATAGTATTACCTGTATAAATTGCACCATTTGCTCTACTTCCTCCACCGTCGGCTCCACTATTTCCCGCTTTCTGGAATCCTGTTGGAGATCCAGTATTACTTCTTGCACCCAAAACAGTTAGTGGTCTTGCTGTATTTGAATAACCAAGACTTGCATAATAGAAATTAGTATCAAGAACGTTCGAAGTTGTATTGCTATAATTTATACATAACGTAGTCGCTATTGTAGATCCACCTGTATAATCCGTATTTGAATAATACCACGGGGCGGTATAATTCCCACCATCATACATGTCTCCGCCACCATCCAAAATAAAATAGGGACTTTGTATGAATTGAGTTAGTGAACTTGGTCCATCCAAATTATATGCATTGAAATTTGGTGTTCTTAAATCAGTTTGAGTATAATTTCTTAAATAAGACGCGACAGTATCCAATACTAGATATGGTGGATCTGTAATTGCTACAGGTAAAGGATTTGTAACTAAATTCACTTCATCAAAGTAGCTATTAGCAATTGCTGTTCCGTCACTCATTGATCTAAATGCAACATCTATACTCGTAATTTCATCAAAAGTTTTTGCCATAGATGAAATTGTAGTTACCTGAAATTTATTCGTAGAATTTACTTCATCAAAATAAGTATTTGAATTGAAGACACCTGTGTTGAATAATCTTGCATCTATTGACATTAGCCAAACACAAAATCTATAGAGTTACACGCAGCATTATATTGAATTTTTGCCACTGAAATGTTTGTCGTATTAGCAAAACCATAAGATGATGAATTGCTTATGTAAACATTTCCACTAATCCCAACACCACCATTAACAACTATTGATCCTGTATTTTGAGATGTTGATCCTATACCGGCAGACACAATTAGTTGGCCTGTCATAGTATTTCCGGTTTTTAGTACAGCTGCAGAATAAACTGAATTGGCTTGCACAAAAGCAGCAACCGCAGTCGTATTTGCAGTATTAGCGCGACCAAATGCGAGTATAGCATTTACGTTTGCTGTGTTCGCTTGCAAGAATCCAGCATTAGCTTGCAAGAATGCCGATACCGCTGTCGTGTTTGATGTGTTCGCTTGTAGGAAAGCTACATTAGCTTGCAAGAATGCTGATACCGCTGTTGTATTGGCAACATTGGCTTGACTATATGCAAGTATCGCATTGACATTAGCTGTATTAGCTTGCAAGAATCCAGCATTAGCTTGCAAGAACGCCGATACTGCAGTTGTATTAGCAATATTAGCCTTAGCAAATATTTGTTGAACAAAATTGGGATCATATGCGGTTGATTGACTTGTGTTATCTGGAAATGTTAGTGTATTCGCACTAAAAGTAAAAGTGTTAAGTCTACTAAAGATTTTTACAGTAGATGTGTCACGAATCAAATGCACTCCAGCATAATTTCCAGTAGCTGGAGAATCATTTGTTTCTATGTAAACGCCGCCGCCATCAACCGTAACCCAAGAAGTATTCTCGCTATTATATGGATCAGTGCCAGAATTTGGATTATATTGAAGTTGCACAAAATTGTTTGAAATTACATTTATAAATCCGCCGTTTGATCTAATAAATGAACCACCGAGAGAAGTGAATTGTACTGTTTCCTGGACAAGAAGAGTTTTTGAATTTTGTGTATATTTTGTATTTGCTAAATCGTATGCTGCATTTGCGCTTATGTATGCTGCATTTGCATGTGTTCTGGCAATATTTGCTTGCTCATACGCTGCATTTGCTACATTTGAAACGCCACCACCGCTTCCGCTTATACTCAGTACTTGATTTGATGGATTTTTGTAATATAGAATTCCATCAGCATAGTTTAATGCTACTTCGCCGAATTGCAAATTAGCTGATGATGGTATATTTCCCGTAGATCCAGAATTTTTTAGAATAATTGTAGTAGTATTTGCCATTAGAAAGTACCACCAAATATCACTGGTAAGGCTTTGATTTCATACTTGGCGGTTTCTGTATTATAAACAAGAACACTATTATTGTTCAACTCTACAATAGACACGTCAGTAAGTGAAGAAAGAGTTGTTGACGAAATTGAAACTGGCGTCATAGATCTAACTTTTTGCTGGTTTTGAGAATTTATACTAACCGCAGTTGAACTGGGACTAGCCACTCTAACAGCTATAGTCATTTTATGATACCCTAGGTGTTACCGTCAAGATACCTTCAATTATTCTAGTCACGATGCTATCGGGACTAGTTATCTTTACATCATAAACGTATCTGCCAGCTTTGATATTAGATGATGTTCCAGAAGAAATCGTAATTGTCACATTTCCGTTTGGAGCATCGTTTACTGTTGACGTAAAAACTGCCGTATTATTAACGGAATAATACGACTTCTTGATATTCGCATTGATCGAATAACCAGAAACATTTATTGGTAAATTTGTATTATCGTCGGTTAGGGTCAAAATCGTATTAAAAGTAGTGCCCTGATCCACTGTAAGTTCTGCATAAGATGCCATTTTATACCTCTTGTGCTATTATTTAGCAAACACCAAAAAGTACAAAACGGCATGTATTTTAATAGGTTTCAAAGAACTTTTCGACTATTTTGTCATGTTCTTCGACAGAATTCCAGTCATAAACAGTCTGTCCGCGACGCAAAACTAGCTTTTTGATCTCTTCGCTAGATCTAATTGTGTTTCGAATTTGCAACCTCAAAGACTGGATTTCTAATTGAGAAAATCCCTTTGAAATCAAAAACATCTGTTCCCCAAACTTCATATAATCAAGTCTTGATTTTTGCATGTTCGGAAACGTGGAATCAATTTCCGCATGATTCCAAAAACACTTGTCCTTGAACTCCGAAGTGACATGAATTCCGACCCTAAAAACAAAATCAACATCTCCGGCCTTCACCATAGTCAACGCATCATTGTATCCATAAACACGAATAGTTTTAACCTTTGCATCAAAAGATTTTGCCAAGTCGTGAATGAATTTCTCTTGTGAATCATTAGGCATGGTAATTACGGTATGAGACGAGCCAGGTTTGACGAAATCGAACCAAGTCTTAGATCCTGCAGAACAAAAACTCATAGGACTTGTGTTTAGCCAATAAAGAAGATTTTGCCTGGTTGCTTCTATAAAACAAACAGCATTATTTCGTTGACCCGTTCCATCATTTGATCCCATGACAAAAATAGTTGGTTTGTCAGAAAAATCCCAAAGATTCTTTGCCAAGGCGCAATTTGAATTTGTCGTTTTTAGATCGACAGAAAACTTTAATTCTTGTAGTTGATTGATAATTTCACGAGCATAAACGGAGTTCGTACCAGTCGGCGATCCGCCATTGATGAATAATACATCTTTAGCGAATGCGCTCGTTGCAATTAGAAGTGAAAATAATAGTCCAAAAACAAGTTTCATATATTTCTCCATATTAAAAATAAAGCTTTAGCAATCTATAAAGTATTTGTTCAAAGTTGTTTTGTAGCATGAATGCATATGCAAAGGGTAATAGATCGAAATTTCTAAATAACAATCCAAAAATACTTGAAGCCAAAAGAACTATCATGTAGTATTGAAATTGTTGATACTCACCACCTATGTATCCGACACAAGACACGATAGTCAATATGATGACAAGAGGTATGGTGTTATTGAAACTTGAAATCATTCTTATGAATGGTCTAACGCAATTCCAACTAAAATAAAACGAAACGACGTTTGAAATCATCAAAAGAATAAACATTGAAAGTAGATATGGTTGCATCAATGAAAAACTAAAGGCTTTATTTCCAAGCGGTAGAATTTCCAAAAGCAAGTATTCGCTGGGTATGATAGCTATTCCCAAAAAAAGAAGCGGTATCAATACCGATAGATTTGCAGAATTATTTGCTGTCTCGGATGCAACGGCGTTGCTAATCGCATCGTTCTTGTTTGTCTTTTTGTCCAAGAGATAGCTAGTATAACTACTCATTCCGTTTCCGATATATGGAATGAGACCCATGATAAATCCAACAAAGGAAGACACGACCATCGTCTTCCAATTCTTTAGTATCAAGACACTTTTTCTTTCCGTAAGATAAATTTCGATATTCTGCTTTTCAACACTTCTGACATATGAAAACATCTTGAATAGACCAGGAATCGCATATATTCCCATGATTATAGGAAGAGTTGGAATTCCACCATAAAGATAGACGTTGTCAAAAGTCAAAAAGTTTTCGTTAGTCGATATATCATAACCAATTTTACCAACAATCCATCCAAATATGAATAGTAACAACGAGACAAAAATCTTGTTTTCGCTAAACAAGATACAAAGAATAAATCCAATTAACGAACACGCAAAAATTGCATAAGTCTTTAGATATGTTGTTATTGATGAGAGATACTCAAACGAAATCAAAATTAGAACTGCAGATATTAGTGAAGCAGAAAAGCTACCAAAAGAAGTGAGAAAATATACGTCACCAATTCTATTCTGGATTCTTTGATCTTTCATGAGTTCCAATAGAGGCAAACTCGTCGTTTCACCTGGTATCTTGAGAGCAAGAGTCGTAATGCTACCAAAATATTGACTTGTCGAAGATGCAACGCAGTAAAACATGATACAAAAAACAAGCGACTGTGAAATCAAAATAGGCGAGAATAGCAATAAACAAGTGGACATTCCAAATCCGGGAAGTAGCCCAACTAGTATTCCAGCAAAAATACCTATGATAGTTGCAATAGTCAAATCCATGATTACTTCTCTAGAATCAAATCAATCAATTGTTCTTTTTTGCCAAAATAAAATTTGGAGCTTGGTTTATATCTTCTAGTCATTCTAATTTTGTGAAAAATATCTTGAAATTTTATATCAATCGTACCTCTCATTTTTGGTCTATATTTCAACTTGAAAACTCTTTCTTTATATTCCGCCCAAGTTTCATCTCTATTAGCCTCGTTTAACATGGAAAGAACTATTTGTGGCGTATGAAAGAAAAAGTTATAGATTTTCACGGTTGGAAAAAGAGTCGATGCGTAAAACGGATACTCTCTACAATAATAGTCATAATCCACAACGTGTTCTTCACCGTCACCGACTAATGTTGCGCCATCAACAAATACTCCATTTTGACTATCCACATATTCACAAATAAAAGGTCGAACATCATCAGATATACCATTGAGTTTTTTATAAATGACTTCGTAGTAATTTCTAATATAGTTTTGCATTGATAGTTTCAAAATGACAAGATCAAGTCCAAGCTGATTCGCTGCATCATATGCATACGATCTTTCTAACTCACAACCTTCCAATTCTACTAGTATTGGTACAAAATCAATATTGAGTTTATGAAAACTTCGTACTATCAATTCTGAATCATAACCACCACTAAAACCTATGAATATTTTCTTGTCTGTAGAATTCGCAATTTTCAACACAACATCGTCGATAGCATCTTCAAAAGAAAGTTGCTCAAATCTACTTTTTTTCAAAGTAACTTGAAAATCTACTTTTGGATCAAGCAATCTATCTTGAAAATTTGTTGTTAACCAGTTCATAATTTCAAAAATGTTTGATATAGAATTTTTTAGTGCTATAAAATTTGCCCATATATCCTGTCACATTTTCTAATCCGCACTTAGTAAAATCACTTATGATTCTTGATTGAAGATCAAATTTCAACGACGATTCCAATTTCAAAGTTTTGTACAAAGAAAGATCTGTCATATTATATAGACTTAGACTAGGATCATACTCTTTTGAAGATAAATGCATTGTCCAATTTTCAAAATCGCCAGCTTTTAGTCCTTGATATGAAGAGTGTATTTTTCTGTTATAGATTAGTCTTGCAATAGCATCTTCTCTACTTCTTGTGATTAACTTGACATGAATTTGCTCCGATGGCAATTTGTTCATTATTACATGTGCCTGTTTTAGAATCATTTTTGCCTGAGATGGATGGGAATAAAAGAACTCTGTATTCTGCATCAATTGATCTTTGCTTAGACTATTGTTTGAATTTATCCAATCAACAAAATTGCCGTCTATGAAATTAAAATAATAACCAAAATCATCAGATGTTAAAATAACTTTGTCTCGACCCCATATGTGTGCGACCCGTTTATTTTCCTTGATTTTTCTCAAACTCGTATCATATAGATTTAGATCGTGTAGACGAACTAAAGATTTTCCAGTCATTCCCAATGTGCCGGGCAATCTAAGATTGTCGATCATGTTTTTTTCTGTCATGCTTGACCAATAATCTGAATGTATCTTGAACGAATTCTGTGCTACAGTCAATTTCGTTTTGGGGCTATATGTGTCGATGAAATGCTGCGCTAATGGTATTGCTGATAGTTTTGGCTCATATGCATCTAGATGCAAAAATGGAAAGTTCTTCGATTCTAAATCTTCAAGAAAGGTTTTGTCATACGGATCGGTAATCAATATCTCATCTAAGAATATGTTATTGAACATGAATGTTTCTAGAATATTGTGACTATCATGTCCACCACTATAATGCAAAACAAGATGATCGTAGTCGTTTCGCAGTTGCTCGCATCTCTTGAGATAGAAATAATCTAGTGATTCTTCAGGCTCAACTGATAGGTCAAGCTTGTCAAACTCTTTCTCGAAATTTGGAAGTCTCCATAATATATCGTCATCGTCGTTTTTTGCAGCAATCTTTGCAAAAAGTTTGGTAGTATAGATCTTGCCGTTTACATCATAGAAATTATGATATGGATTGTTGTTCAAAATCATTCAAGTTGCCTATAATGTAAGACTTCTCAAACCAAATCAAACCATCTGGAGCATTCATGTTTGTGATGTATGGTCTACAGTTTTTTGCAACGTATATTAGACCTTTTTTCCAAAGTGAATGTTCTATCGTATTTCTATGACCATCTATGAACCAACGATCATACTCAGAATGCCAATCATACATTCCCTTATCAGCTTGGAACCAGTCTTTATTCCAGGTAGTGTATATTATTGGTCTAATGATTCTTTCAGAAAGACTTCTCCCGTTTGACAATAGACTTGGATTCAGATCAAAGTACTTTAGAAAGTTTTTGTTTTTTAACAACCATTTTTTTACTGCATGTGCTTGTTTACAAATCAAATCGACTGCATCAGGGCTCCAATAAAAATATTCGACCGTAGTATTCGTGTAGTCTTTTGCATATTCGCCTATTGGAACTATATTGGCAAGTCTATCGGTGAAAAGTAGAAAAAAGTTTCCTGTAACTAAATCAATCTTGACTCTTGGTTTGTCTACTCCAAGAACAATAGCAATTTTCTTGCTTAGATCAAGCTGTTTCTTGAATTCAGCAAATTGAAGGTAGTTATATCTAGACGCATCTATTGGATTTAATTCTTCTTTTACTCTATGAACCCAACTTTCATCGTGTTTAGGAGAAAATGAATCAAATATCGACTTGCTTACGTCGAATATTCTAATTTTTGTGTTGGGTGATCTTTTTGATATTTCGTTTAATCTTGGCAATACTTGTAATTGATATTCCGATGAATATGAATATTTTGGTGATCTTTCATTGATATCAACGATTGCATAATCTTTCATTGCTTCATTCATGTGTGTAGTCACGATTTCATCAATCAACAAGTTTTGTCGAAGAAATGCCTCTATCATGTTATGACTATCGGCACCTCCACTATAACTAACTATGATGTAGTCATATTTTTCTCTAAGTTCTCTTGCCCTTTTGTTGTATAATTCGTCTAGACTACTTTGAGGTTCTTTTGTCCAATCATATGAATCAAAGACATCATCATTGAAATGCCATTTCAACAATGTTTTTGGATGAACGTCTTTTAGCTTTGAATGTATCTGTGAAGCAAAGATGCAAGCGTCAATCTTCGATTCAAATTTACTAAGACCAATAGAATAATATCCAAGTTTTGGATTCATTTAGAATCATGTATTACTTGTATTTGCTGAAAGAGAATTTATCATATTTTCAATTTCTTGCTCAGTCAATTGTTCTATTGGTGATGAATTATCTTTATATACTGGTCTAATAGCAACAAACTCTGTATTCATTATGTTATTTACAACATTCAATGATGTATCGATTTCTGGATTGAAGACATCATGCTTTAGCTTGAACCAATCAAATGGTGCTGCGCTTTGTGCAATATTTTTGATATCTTCTTCTGTTGGTGCAGGATCTGTTTTCCAAATATTGATATTATAGTCTGTTTGACATCTTTGCGGAGATCCGTCTTCTCGTCTCGCAATAGTTCCATCAGGATTAAATGATGTGGCGAGACTATCTTCATTGAAAAGATCCGTATAGTATCTCACAACAATAGAGTGCTGAGAAGTGTCTACTTCTATAATCTTGTATTTGACTTCCATTTTATCTCTCTATATAGAACATTCATACTATATTTATAATACTGCATTTGGAGATGATATGTATAGATTTATTTGTAACAATCCAGAAGAAAGATTATTCAATACCTATTCTTGGGTTTATTGGGATAATGCATTTACAAACGATGAGTTGTTCAAGATTGAAATGTATTGCTCTTCCAAAGAAACAAAAACTGCATCTATTATCGGTAGCGAAGATATCGTTGAAACGAAAAAAATTCGAAAGTCTAATGTTCAATTTTATGAAAGAAATTTAGAAACACAATGGATTTTTGATAGATTTAATTCGATCATTGAAACAATCAATGAGAGATATTATGGTTATGATCTAAACGGATATCGCGATTTTCAATACACGGAATATAGAGGGGACGAATCTGGGGAATACAACTGGCATCAAGACATGTTACATGGACCAAATGCGTTTAACTATACAAGAAAGTTGTCCATGATTCTGTGTTTGTCAGAACCTCAAAAGGATTTTACTGGTGGTGAATTTCAAATAAACACTGGAAATCAAGAAGAACCAGAATTAGTTGACATTCGAAAAGGAAGAATGATTTTCTTTCCGTCTTATATCATTCATAGAGTAAAGCCAGTAATAACCGGAATGAGAAAAAGCATTGTTGTTTGGATTACTGGTCCAAAATTTATATAAGCATCATCTCCACGGAGGACCAAATAACCAAACGACAAGAGAATATCTAATTCCTTTGGTTATTGGCAAAACTCTATGTTGTCTTATGGTTAAAAAACTAACACAACTTCCCTGTTTAGTTGATAGAAAACCATTATTTCCTTGTATTTCAAGCTGACCACCTTCGTAATCATTTGAAGATGATAGTTGAATAATTGTAACAAATTTTCTAAATCCAGATGTCCAAGAACAATTTCTATATTGATCATCGTCAACATGCCAATTGTGAAAATTACCCACATCATATTTCGCAATCTGAAATGTCCATTGATTATGATGATCGGCTAAAGCTATTTTTTCGGCAAATAATTTTAGATTATTTTTTAATTTTAAATTGATATCTTCAATAGGAAAATCGTATTTAAATGTGCAAATTTTACAATTTCTATGATTTGCATCATAAAATGTTGTTTCATCTTTTGCCAAATTGCCCGCATATTCAAACCCAATATTTTTACCAAAATTTATTATATCATTGCACTCTTTGGATTCTAAAAAATTAAGATTGTACGTTACATAATCAAGCATATTATTCTTATGGTGGGCCAGGAGGTGGTGTGTATCCATCTCTCTTAGTTACATTCAGTGTAATTGTAAGATCGTTTGTTCCCTGTGCGATGGATAAAGTTACATCTTGAACATAATCATTTGTGGATCCAGTATTAGTTACGGAGGTCGCAACTTTTACAGTACGAAACTGCATTTCAGTGCTACTAATTTGTTTAAAAACATTGGCTCCGCCAGAACCGACGTTAGCACCAGAAGTTACACTAGCTATTGTTGTATTTGTTACTGATGTTAGACGGCCTTTAGAGTCAACAACAAATACTGGAATTATAGTGTTATTTCCATAAGTAGAAGCAGTAACACCAGTATCAGTCAAATCCATTATTGCGTTTGCATTTGCTGAAACGCCGACCAATGATATATTTCCTGTAGTTATAAATGAAAGCGTATCAGCATTACTAGATGCTGTTATCGTCGTTCCATTTGCCCATACTTTTGTCCATCCAGTTCTAACAGCAGAATTTGCCTTATCAAACGCAGTACAGGCTAGCACATTTGCTGCATTAGCTTTATCGAATGCTAAACTTCCCGCGGTGTTTGCTTTATCAAACGCAGCTGACGCAATTACATTTGCTGCATTAGCTTTATCAAACGCAGCTGACGCAATTACATTTGCTGCATTAGCTTTTCCAAATGCTGAAACAGCAACAACATTTGCTGAATTTGCTTTATCATATGCTGCTGATAGTGTCGGAACTACATTCAAAGTTCCAAAAAATAATGAATTTGCCGTAATAACATTTGCAGTTACACTACGATAAGTCGTAAGACCATCGCCAAGCAAATCATTCGTGACAACAATCAATTGATTAGTCGCCACTCTCCATTCATCAAACGTGTTCGTGAGTGCTACGTTACTAATAGGCATATTACTTGCGCTCCGACACTAATGTTAGAATCTTTTGCATCATGTCCTTGATTTCCGTCACTTCTTCTTTCAAAGTATTTATTTCGTTCATTTTAGTGATCATCATTTTTTTCATTTTGTAATCGTCAAGCTGTGCTCTATTAGTATTCAAAATTGCTTTTGAATTTATGTCTCGCATATATTGCGTATCTGTAATCTTGACTCTATTCATATCATGCTGCCGGCAATGCAATCACACGCATATCACGAATCTTTGGTACAATTGTCGTATCCGAACTACTCATGACAATTTTGATTGAGAAATACTTGAACGAATCATACGAAGTTGTTCCACTTGAATAGACAACAAAATTAGTATTCAATGAAGGACGATATTCATACTCAACATAGTCATTGTAGTTTGTCGATTTGACTCCAGATGGAGTATATTGTTCCATTTTGTAATAGTTCTTTAGATCAAAATCTTCAGAATCATCTGCATTCATTATCTTGTAATATACTTGAATATCAGTAGCTGAAGGTTTGAATGCTGTCAAGAATACGCGAAGATCTCCCGAATCAAATCCGTCAGCTAACTCAACTCTACGCGAGATGTAACGAGCAACGTAATTTCCACCAGAATTTCTTGTTTCTCCAAGAACTATTGCAGAAGCATTTCTAGTTGCACCACCTTCAGAAATTGTTATTGTTGGTGTAGTTGTATATCCAGATCCAGCAGAAGTTACAGAGATACTTCTTACTACTCCAGCTACAACGTTTGCTGTCGCAGTAGCACCAGATCCGCCACCGCCAGAAATTGTAACTGTTGGGGATGTGTGTCCAGCGCCACCATCAGTAACAACAACAACCGAGTTGGATATGTTTGCATTGTTAATGATATTTTGAATTGCAAACAATCCCAATCTTTGAACATCAATGACTGGAGAAACGTCAGAGTTCAATGTTGACATGGCAGACTTCAATATAAACTGATTTGAGTTTTGTATTATTCTGCGTCCGGCACCATCGCTAAATTCATAATCCTTGTTTGTCAAGAAGGAAGTAAATGATGAATCTACAATAGCAGTTGACTTTGGTGTAGCTTTGTATGAATAATCAAGAGTGGATGTAGCAAATTTAATCTGATCAGATCTAACATACATCAAATCCATCTCGACGTTTGAAGATGGTGTTCGAACATTGAATAATGCAGTTCCCGAAGATCCTGTCGTAAATACGCACTTACGCATCACGAACATTAAATCTTCATCTAGTGCAGGAATCCACAATGATGAGTTCTGCGGTCTATACAAAACGCCAGTATATGGTTGTTTTGAAACACTTCTATCACTACCTACAATAGTCTGTCCGACTTTTGCGGAAAACAAGACATATTCTGGACTATCTGAATATACAACAAGAGCATATTCTCCACCGGGTTCAAGATATACGGGTGCAGGAAATGTAAATGTTGTCAACGTGTCTGGATCATTAGAATCTGGTAAGTCTGAAGTTTTTACATTTATCGCATCAACAGATACCTTTGAATTGGGTATGGCATATCCTGACATAGGAAAACCGTTTCTCGTTGTGCGTAGTTGAACTTCAACCGGCAATATTCCAGAAGAATCTTTATTTGCGAAAAATAAATCCACACTAGAGATAAAAACACCTTCTCTATAAAGATCTCTATCTACGAAAAAAGTTTGTGCTAGAATTGCTGACATTTGTTATTTTTTTCCTATATTGAAATATATTTTAATATTCAGATCTACGACCCGGTTCTGCATTACTATCATTCTTCACGACCACCACCAGTAGGATCCCAATCGCCACCACTATATGTAGTA
>Ga0214923_10004186_pt1 | contig 17623 bp, 13 predicted proteins | sample LL1510_MetaG_FD_177993 | JGI IMG/M metagenome (GOLD analysis project Ga0214923, IMG submission 177993) | Freshwater microbial communities from Lake Lanier, Atlanta, Georgia, United States - LL-1510 | ecosystem: Environmental > Aquatic > Freshwater > Lake | place: USA: Georgia | collected... | reverse complement strand
CGAGTGCTTTCATTCTCCCTCGCTGCTGTATACTTGCGCATAACACCGAGACGCACCAACGCTTCACATATACGCTTTCCACGTCTGTGCCATTCTGGTCGTACTCGAATTCGTGAGCCAATTGTATCGGTATACGAATCAACCCATCGTAACAGCGGAAACCGCTCTATAGCAGCACCGATTTTGTCGGACCACTTGGCTATCGGATGCGGCACACGAGACTCACCGCACTCAGGGCACTTTGAAAGAAAAAGCATGGTGCTCAGTATACGCTACGAACGCGCCCGCCCAATCATATGCTCTAAGAGATGCGAGAGCGAAGAACCAACTGACTCAAGCATATGATGAAAACCCGATCCTTCGTATATATGGGGCGATGCATCAACTTCGAGAATGACTGGTCCCCGTCTCGTCAGAATAAAATCAGCGCGGGAAAAGTCAGAAAGTTCAAGAGCGCGATGCGCGGTGCGTGCCAATTCAGAAAGCTGCACCTTCAACTCGTCAGAAAGAGGACTCGGAACGATATGACGCAACCCATCGCCGTAGTGATGGTGCGAAAGATGAAATGCATCATCGGGATACTTCACAAGTGCAGGCGGCAGGACATACACGTCTTCGTTTCGGTATCCTTCTACAACACCTACCGCAAGCTCCTCACCACTGACAAATTCTTCGACCACAACCGAGCCATATTCATCAAGTGTGTCGCCAATCGCATCGGGGAGTTCTATCGCAGTCGATACGTAGCGCACACCATGTGAACCGCCACCGAGCGCTGGTTTTACAATGTAGGGAGGACCGATTTTTTCAAACATCTGCCGCGCCATTTCTCGTGTCGTATGTTCGTCGTTGAGGTTAAAACCCTGCCCTAGAGGCGTGCGCAGCCCTGCGCTTTGCAAAATTTCTCGGGCCACGATTTTGTTTAGGGATTGCTGCGCCGCATGAGGCCGAGATCCGACATACGGCACACCACTACGCTCTAAAAATCGCTGAACACTTCCATCTTCACCGACACCGCCATGAAGCGCATTCACCACGACATCGACTTGCGCGAGCGCTCGCGCCCCATCAACTGGCATGCCGCGCACATGCCACACCCCTTCTTTATCAATCAAAATATCACGCACATCATATTTTTCTGGCGAAAGAGCAGAGATAACATGCGCCCCTGATTTTAAGGAAAGTGGAAATTCGGCGGAGGTCCCACCGCGCAAGACTCCAACAGTCGTACGTGCCATGAAAGAATTATATCATCCCCTTTCGAAGACGCTTGCGATGCCACTCGATTGCATAGCGGTGGGCTTCGCTATTTGCAAGTACTATCTCTTTTTGGTGCGCTGCAATAACGCGATCCTCTCCAACAAGACGGATTGGCTTGTGACGATCATCTTTCACAACACCAATAATTGGTATTTCGATACCTGTTTGCTTGAGAACCTTTTGCGCCGCACGAATTTGCGCTGTAGACCCGTCAACCGCAATAACGCGAGGATACTGCCATTCTGGATGTCCTAATCGGCGTGACAACATTTCAGTGAGCGCCCCCGGATCATCGTTTTTAACTGTTTTTATCTTAAATTTTCTATATTCCTGCTTCGCGGCTTCACCGTCTTGCACCACCACCATAACGCCTACTGTTTCGTTACCCGCCGTGTGCGCCACGTCATACGCTTCAATACGTACATGACCTCCGGAAGAAACACGTGACTCGTCTTTTATAAGCGAGACGTCGCGAATGTGATCAAGTGCTGAAATCTGCCGACGCAGTACGGTAGCTTTTTCAAATTCTTCACTCGCTGCAGCCTCTTGCATTTCTTTTGCCAATCGACGCTTGAGCCCATGGAAATTTCCGTTGAACAGATCAACAACATTTTGAAGAAGATGTGCATACTCTGTTTTGGAAACGGTGCCCGCACAGACGCCGGGGCAGAGGCCTATTTGTGCATTAAAACAAGGCTTTCCACTTTCGGGAGTACAGGTATCACGAAAAGGGAAAATTTTTCGAACAATTTTACATGCTTCTCTCAGCGCCCCTCCTTGCGGAAAAGGACCAAACACATACTTGGTGATGTATTTATCTGCATTCAATGGGTCAAACAATTCTCTTCCACGAACCACTAAGACACGCGGAAATGCTTCTTTGGTAATAATTAGATAATTAAAACTCTTGTTATCTTTCTCGTCAGTGTTGTACTGCGGTTGATGTTTTTTAATCAGATTTGCCTCAACGATAAGCGCCTCAAGAACCGAATCAGTGGTTTGCCACTCAACGCGCTGTGCACGTTCAATCATGGCCGCAATTGCGGGCGAACGAGACTCCATAAGGTCTTTTGAGAAGTAACTGCGGATACGGTCACGCAACGATGTCGCCTTCCCAATGTAGAGGATGGTTGTGCCCTGCATAAAAAAATACACACCGGGCGTATCCGGCAAATCAAATTGCTTGAGCTCCTCTCGGGTCATGGGTTTACTTTACACATTTTGGAACACCGTGTACACTCTAATTTTAATGTCCTATCTACATCTCGCCGACAAAACAAAATTAAAAGGCGTTCAATATGGTTCTTCCAATTCGACCTCAGGTGAGGTCGTCTTTTCTACTGGGATGACAGGGTATGTTGAAACATTTACTGACCCGTCATTTGCGGGGCAGATTTTGGTCTGCACGTATCCCCTGATTGGCAATTACGGCGTTCCTGATTCATCATTCTTTGAGTCAAAGAAAATTCACCTGAAAGGTGTCATCGTTTCTGAACTCGCACTTTCCTATTCTCACTCTGACGCGCATCAGTCAATCGATAGCTGGCTCAAAAAAGAAGGTGTACCGCTTCTTGCAGGAATCGACACGAGAGCGCTTACAAAAAAACTGCGCGAGCACGGAGCCATTCTTGGAGCGATATCCTCATCAGAGAAGCCTATTGTCTTTGACGACCCAAACACACGCAATTTGGTAGCCGATGTCTCTCCATCTGAAGTAACGATTCACGGTGACGGGCCTATCTGCATCATTGCAATTGACTGCGGTATGAAAGAAAACATCGTGCGCTCGCTCACTCGCCCCAACGTCACACTCAAGCGCGTTCCGTGGAATTACGATATTGCCAACGAACAGTACGACGCTCTTTTTATTTCGAATGGTCCTGGTGACCCCACGCAATGTTCAAAAACAGTTCACTCAATCAAGAACGCAATGAAGCAAAACAAACCGATATTAGGAATTTGTCTCGGTAATCAGCTTCTCGCACTTGCTGCAGGCGGCGCGACCTACAAACTCTCTTACGGTCATCGTGGTCAAAATCAGCCGTGCATCGATACTGAAACAGGTCGATGCTATATCACCTCACAAAACCATGGTTTTGCAGTGAAGTCAGACTCTCTACCTGAGGACTGGAAGGTGTGGTTTACCAACGCGAATGACAACTCAGTTGAAGGTATTAAACACACCGATGCACCGTGGCGTTCCGTGCAATTTCATCCTGAAGCAGCACCAGGTCCTACCGACACTGCATGGATATTTGATGAATTTTTAGCATCACTCCAAAAATAATATGGCTGTCACTCTTTCAAAACCCAAATGCATTCTCCTTCTCGGCTCCGGAGGCTTACGCATTGGACAAGCTGGCGAGTTCGATTATTCGGGTTCGCAAGCAATAAAAGCATATAAAGAGGAAGGTATCCGCGTCGTATTGTTAAATCCAAACATTGCAACAGTCCAAACTGACATTGCATTTCAAGGAACGCAGCATAAGGATCGTTCTCTCGCCGACGAAGTGTACTACCTCCCCCTCACGATTGAACACGCAACTGAAGTTATACAAAAAGAAAAACCAGACGCAATCGCGCTCTCTTTTGGAGGACAAACTGCGCTGAATTTGGGACTCGCGCTCGAGAAAAAGGGGGTGCTTAAAAAATACGGAGTACGTGTGTTAGGTACTCCGACAAAAGCGATTCGCGATACCGAAGATCGAAAACTCTTTGTGCAACGCCTCAAACAGATTAAGGTGGATACGGCGCAAAGCATTGCGACGAAGTCAGTTGCCGAGGCGCTTTCTGCCGCAGAGAAAATTGGTTACCCCGTTATGATTCGCTCAGGCTTTGCACTTGGCGGTGAAGGCTCAGGCCGTGTTGCAAATGCTGCCGAGATGAAACAAAAAACAACCGAAGTATTTAAATCAGTCCCACAAATTCTTGTCGAAGAATATTTGGGTGGATGGAAGGAAGTGGAATATGAAGTCGTACGCGATTGCGCCGACAACTGCATCACAGTGTGCAACATGGAAAACATTGACCCCATGGGCATCCACACCGGTGAATCAATCGTCGTTGCCCCATCACAGACACTCAACAACCACGAATACCACATGCTCCGCACCGTTGCGACCAAAACCATTCGCCACCTTGGTATTGTCGGCGAATGTAACATTCAATATGCGCTCAATCCTGATAAGCCTGAATATCGTGTCATTGAAGTGAACGCTCGGCTTTCACGTTCATCCGCTCTTGCTTCAAAAGCAACTGGCTATCCACTCGCCTACGTCGCGGCGAAACTTTCGCTCGGCTACACCTTAACCGAACTCAAAAATGCGGTAACCAAAACGACCACCGCCTGCTTTGAACCAGCGCTCGACTATCTCGTGCTGAAATTCCCGCGCTGGGATTTGCAGAAATTTGATAGCGCTCACAAGCGCATCGGTACTGAGATGAAAAGTGTCGGTGAGGTGATGGCAATCGGTCGCTCATTTGAAGAAGTGCTTCAAAAAGCGATTCGCTCGCTCAATATTGGTGCAACCGGATTCACCGCACAAAGTAACAAAGAAAAATTTACCGTTCGCGACTATGAAAAACTCATCAAAGAACCCACGACTGAGCGCATTTTCGCGATTGCTGAGGCGCTCCGTGACGGCATTTCAGTCGAGACCATTCACCAATGGTCTCGCATTGATCGATTCTTTCTTTCGAAAATGCACAACATCATTACCCTTGAAAAGAAGTTAACAAACCGTACGCCGGACTCTGAAGAAATCCGAGAAGCAAAGAAGATAGGCTTTAGTGATGCACAACTCGCACTTATGTCGGGGCGCACCGAAGACGACATTCGTTCGCTTCGCCTCAAATACAACATTCGCCCATCCATAAAACAAATCGACACACTCGCAGCGGAATTCCCCGCACAAACAAACTATCTCTACTGCACCTACCACGGCATCGAAGATGATGTTGTAGCCAGTAAGAAGCATTACGTAGTTTTGGGCAGCGGTCCCTACTGTATAGGCTCATCAGTTGAATTTGACTGGTCGAGTGTGCAGGTACTCAAGACGCTGCGTGCAAAAGGAATGGGAAGTATCATGGTTAATTCAAATCCTGAAACCGTCTCAACTGATTACGACGAATCAGATCGACTTTATTTTGAAGAACTTACGCGCGAGCGCATTCTTGATATTATCGATTTTGAAAAGCCTGCTGGTGTCTTTATTTCTACCGGCGGGCAAATAGCAAACAATCTCGCACTCCCCCTGTATAAAAAAGGGGTTCAGATCATGGGAACCTCACCCATCGACATTGACCGCGCTGAGGACCGTCACATCTTCTCAAATCTCTGTGATACGCTCGACATTGATCAGCCAACATGGGGTGAGTTTTCGTCCACAAAAGCGGCACTCAAAAAAGCAGCTGCTATTGGCTACCCTGTTATCGTCCGCCCTTCATACGTGCTTTCAGGTGCTGCAATGACCGTTGCACACGACGAGCATTCACTCGTGGCTTTTCTCAAAAAAGCAAAAGACATTTCGCGTGAGCACCCTGTCGTCATTTCACAGTTTATTGAAAATGCGCGCGAAATTGAAATCGATGGCGTGGCACAGAGCGGCAAGCTCAAAATTTACGCCATTTCAGAACACGTGGAAAACGCTGGCACCCATAGTGGCGATGCTACGGTTGTACTCCCACCACAGCGCACCTATCTTGAAACTGTCCGTCGTGCAAAAGAAATTACAAAAAAGCTGATACAGGCACTCAACATCACGGGACCATTCAACGCGCAGTTTCTCGCCAAGGACAACCATATTAAGGTAATTGAGTGTAATGTCCGCGCATCACGTAGTTTCCCGTTTGTCTCAAAAGTAACTGGCTACAATTTCATTGAACTCGCTGCACGTGCAATGCTTGGTGAAGATATTTCAGGCGAATATCAAACCGTCGACCTTGATCACGTTGCCGTAAAATCGCCGCAATTCTCCTTTAGCCGTATCAAAGGTGCTGACCCTATTGGACGCGTAGAAATGTCATCAACGGGTGAAGTAGCCTGCTTTGGCGGCAACTTGCACGAGGCACTCATCCTCTCTATGAAAGCGTCAGGATTCCGCCTCCCCAAGAAAAATATTCTTGTCTCTCTTGGCAGAGAAGAGAATAAAGTAAAACTACTCGAGAGCGTACGTTCACTTCACGAAATGGGCTTTACCCTCTTTGCTACCGAACACACCGCAGACTTTCTAAAAGCGCAGAAGATTCCAAACAAACGAGTTCTTAAAATTTCTTCTGTTGAGGGCAAGCGAAAGAAAAAAGAACTTGATGTAGGAACACTTATCGAATCAGGAGAGCTTGATTTGATTATTAATATTCCCACTCACATTTATACCGATCACATCCGCGACGGATTTATCATCCGCCGTAAAGCGGTTGACATGAACATCCCTCTCATCACCAACCGCCAGCTAGCAGAGGCGTTTGTGACTGCACTTCAAAGTACAAAAAGGTAACCGCCCCGGTTGGCATGGGGCGGTCGAAACCACTAGGACTTCTTAATTTTGACTAGCACGGTCATGCAGTCATGAACCTGCGAGCCATAGCGATAGTCCACCGCGAGACCGGTCCAGAGGATGCGATACTGCGGTTCACGCAGCAAGCGCTTTACGCGCTCTTCGCCCGTTTCTGTTGTGGGATTGGTGAACTTGTAGGTCATGCGGTGAAAGCACGCTACGAGCTCCACAACCTCTTCGCTGGGCGCAATGCCCCACTTGTGTATTTCGATTGCCGCGGTTGGCTTGTCGAAAAGCGGGTCCATTTTTGGTATTCCTTCTGCTGCTGTTGCTACTGCTGTACGGCGTCCTTTTGGAATTGCCGTAAACAAATTTACAAAATTTTTACAAATAATGTCAACTAATGTGTTGCCGTTTCTTTTTGAGAATTCGTTTAAGATAGTACCCCGTGTGCGAACCGTCAGTCACCGAAACTTCTTCTGGTGTACCTTTCGCAATTACTGACCCGCCCCCACTACCTCCCTCAGGACCCATGTCGATAATGTAGTCAGCGCACTTCAAGACATCGAGATTGTGCTCGATAACGACGACCGTATTTCCTCGATCAACCAGTCTCTGCAAAATGTCTATAAGCTTTTTGACATCGTCATAGTGAAGCCCAACCGTTGGTTCATCAAGAAGATACACCGTTTTACTTTGCAAGGGACGATACAATTCTGATGCCACTTTCACACGCTGTGCTTCCCCACCGGAGAGTGTTGTTGCACTCTGCCCGAGAGTTAGATATCCAAGCCCCACATCTTGGAGTGCTTTCATACGGTCAGAAACAGCAGGAATATCGTCATAAAACCCAAGCGCTTCTTCGACCGTCATAGAGAGCACATCATGAATACTCTTTTTTTTGTACTTAACATCGAGTGTTTCTTTCATAAAGCGTTTGCCGTTACAGACATCGCAGGTGACATAGACTGTCGGCAGAAAGTGCATTTCCACCGCAATGAGTCCGTTTCCTTCACATGATTCACACCTGCCACCTTTCACATTGAAACTAAACCTACCCGGGCCCCAACCACGCGCTTTTGCTTCTTCACTCATTGCGAAGAGATCGCGAATGTGAGTCCATGCACCGGTGTAGGTAGCAGGGTTTGAGCGTGGAGTACGCCCGATTGCTGACTGGTCAATAAGAATAGTGCGACCAAGATACTCAGTGCCTGAAAACTCTTTTGCATTATATGTTTTTGCGGAACGGAAGCGTGGATCAAATCGTGCCTGCAAGTTGCGATGCACGATGTCGTAAAGGAACGTTGATTTACCTGAGCCTGAGACACCAGTCACACAGACGAGTTTTGCGAGCGGAATATCTACGTTTACGTTTTTGAGGTTGTGCTTGTTAGCGCCGCGGATTTTTATCTTGCCACGGTCTGCCGTGCGACGCGTATCAGGAACTTCAATACGCGCTTCGTCACGCAAATAGGCAAGCGTCCGAGAGCCACTCGTGTTTTTCTTGGCAGTTAACAAATCTTCGAGCCATCCAGAGACAACAACATTACCGCCATGGACTCCTGCGCCGGGTCCAATATCAATAATGTAATCAGCGGCATAGATGGTATCTTCGTCGTGCTCAACAACTAAGACCGTGTTACCAAGCTCGCGCAGATGTTTCAATGTAGAAATCAATTTATCGTTGTCGCGCTGGTGAAGACCAATTGTTGGCTCATCAAGCACGTAAAGCGCTCCCACGAGTCCACTTCCCAGCTGTGATGCAAGACGAATGCGCTGTGCTTCTCCACCGGAGAGCGTGTTTGCTTTGCGGTCGAGAGTGAGATATTCAATACCCACATCAAGCATAAATTTGAGGCGACTGGTAATTTCTTTCACAATTGCGCGCGAAATCTCCTCTTCTTTTTTTGTTAGTTTTATGGTGTCGAAAAAACGCTGGGCGTCGGTGATGGAGAGTGATACCAAATCAACAATGTTTTTACCTTTACCAGGACCGCCACCCAAAAATACATGGAGCGCTTCAGGACGCAAGCGCGCGCCTTTACATGCCTCACATGGATCGTCAGAGAAAAGAAACGTGGTGCCGATACCGTTACAGGTTGGGCATGCACCATACGGTGAGTTGAAGGAGAAAAGGCGCGGTTCAACTTCAGGAAAAGAAAAACCGTCGTTGGGGCACATAAACTTTGCAGAAACAATGTGAGCAACACCATCAGCATCGGTGATGCGCACAAGACCGTCACTTTCAGCAAGCGCCTTCTCAATCGCTTCACTCGCGCGCTCACGAGCACCCTTTGGGTCATCTTTAAACTCTGAGACAAAAATGTCATCAACAATCACATCGATATTGTGTTTGAAATTTTTCTTGAGCTCAACGCGTTCGCGCAATGACTTCTCTTCACCATCTACTACTACCTTTTCATATCCTTTGTTTAACAAATCATAGAGCAGTTGGTAGTACTCACCTTTACGACCCACTACGACGGGAGAGGCAATGCGTATTTTGGCATGTGAGACGCCGCTCGTGAGTTTCCCTTCACCTTTACTCGCGCGAGCTTTTTCAACAATTTTAAGGACTGTCTCTAAAATTTCTTCATTCGAAAGTTTTTTGATTTCACTTCCACATTCAGGGCAGTGCGGATGACCAATGCGTGCAAACAAAACACGTAAGTAATCATAAATTTCGGTGATAGTAGCTACAGTTGAACGTGGATTGTTTGAACGTGACTTCTGGTCAATTGAAATTGCAGGCGAAAGACCGCTGATTTCTTCGACTTCGGGCTTTTGCATTTGGCGCAAAAATTGACGTGCGTATGACGAAAGAGATTCAACGTATTTACGCTGACCTTCTGCAAAAATTGTATCGAACGCGAGCGATGATTTGCCCGAGCCAGAAAGACCAGTAAATACCACCATCTTGCCACGCGGCATTTCAACGCTCACGTTTTTCAAATTGTGAGTCTTTGCACCTTTTACGATTATTTTTCCTTGATCAAAATTTTTTCCGTGTGACATGCAAGTTCGCCCCTAGGGCAGCGCGAGGGGTAGGTATGCACTATATCAAAGAGACGTGAAAAACAAAAAGGGTGAGCCGAAGCTCACCCTTCTTTTACGCAAGCCGCAGCCAGCTTTTCGGAACCTCGACGATTCCTTTCGTGCCGCATCGAACACGGAGTTTCCGACCGTGCTCTGAAAGCGAACCCGGTCCCACAACCGTACATATAATGCATGCGAAAAGGTTTTGGTGTTCTCGAATCAGAAACACTTTCAAGCCTTCACATTGTGCGTCATCTTCCGGTAACCGAGAGAAATCGGGTACGGGAAAACGAGGTATTCGAGAACGATCGTGCCACTCGCTTGCCATAAAGTTGGTGCGCAGCGGCACCCGGCGTCTGCTTTTAAACGACATGGTCCACTCCTCTCTTCTCAGCCACACTCCTGGACTCACTGTATCGTTTCAAAACAAGAAGGCAAGGTTACTCGTGGGAAAGCCCTCCATAATCCACCAATTGCACTTCAGTATACCGAGGATTGCGCACAAGAAACGGCTTTCCATTTTGTTCCTTTATGTAATAAGCGAAGCCATTCATACGCTTTACTTCCTCGTAACGTGCACTCCCACTACCTGTACTCGAATCGAGTGTGACAAGACAGGTTTTTCCAGTATTTACAATGACATGCCCCCAGAAAGCAGGCATAAGTATACGGTCACCTTTTTTACATGGCATACATCGAAACTCTTCAACAACCCCTTCCATATTCCCGAGTTTTTGCAGCAAAACAATTCCTTCCCCATCAAGGACTTCGTACACATCGCTGAGCATGCCTTCGTGGTAATGTCCGTATGTTTTTATGTATTCACCGCCGACCGTGCCAGTTTCCCACACCGTTACGTTGGGCCTTTTTCCCTCACCACTAATCATGTAATAGTGTGCTTCAGGGCCAGGAGCATCGGGGCTCATCAGCACATCCTTCATTCGCTCATGGGTTCTGGTTTTTATCGTGCTCATAGTATTACTGCTTCTTCTTCCAACTCTATCCCAAACCGCTCCTTCACTGCCTGTTTAATCTTCGTCGCGAGTGTGCGCACTTCTTCAGCACTCGCATGTCCCGATTCATTCACGAGGTAGTTTGGATGCTGCAAACTGGCGATAGCACCTCCAAGGCGCTCTCCTTTGAGCCCCACTTTTTCGATAAGCCACCCCGCTGGGACCCGGCCTTCGCGGGCTTTCACACCTTTCTCTGTTTCAAACATATCTCGCACCTCTTGTGGTGCAACAGGATTCATAAAAAACGATCCTGCCGCACGGACATTTTGCAAATGCCGTCTCTCACGCTCGCGAATCGTCTCTTCTATTGACTCACATACCTTTTTACTTTCTAATTGTGCAAGTCTGACTTGCACAAAAAGAATAATCCATTCAGGATGATCTTTAAACAATGAATGCCGGTACGAAAATTCACATTCCGTATTTTGAAAATCTTTGGTCTCTAGCGTGATGGTGTTAAGTGCATGAACCGTTGTCACAAAATCTTGTATCTCACTGCCAAAAGCACCTGCGTTGCCGCGAACTGCACCCCCCACCGTGCCCGGAATTCCTGCTAATTTTTCCCAGCCGCCAAGACCCATTTCACCCGCTGATCGAATGGTAGAGAGTAAATTGCAGCCTGCATCAATACGCAACTCACATCCTTCTACGTGGACGTCTTTGTTTTTAATACGAATGACAAGACCATCAAAACCTGCATCACTGACCAACAGGTTACTACCGCCTGCAAGGAGAAAAAAAGAGATGTTTTTTTCTCGAGCCCATGAAAGCGCCCCAATCAGTTCTTGTTCGTTCACAATCTCAACAAAATAACGGGCATTGCCACCAATATGAAAGGTGGTGAACTCTTTGAGCGGGACCTGTTCTGCAATCTGCATACGACAAGCATACAACATGCTCGCGGGCAGTGCACAATGCACTGCCCGCCTATTCCTACCATGGGATTTCATCAAAGAGGTACGCTCCGAGTGCAAGGTGTGCGCTACTGCTTGTTGAAAGCTCCTCTATGTGCCCCAAATCACATGAGTCATGACGATGTTCTTCTGGATCGATAAGCTGTGCGCTCATCTGAACAGAATCATCATGCAAAATGAGCTTCCAGTTATTTGCAAGCATATACAAAAAGGTATCTCCCGTGGAGTGCAGAAGAGTTGGTTTGTACTCTCTGATGTGTTTGAGCAACGAGTCGATATGCTTACGATCTGACATGACAGACTCCTTCCTTGGAAAAATCTATACCTATTACACCCCCCTATGATTTTTTGTCAATTTACTTATCCGCCTTACTTTCGAGTTCGCGAATTTCGTCACGCAAGAGCGCAGCTGTTTCAAAGTCAAGGTTATCAGCTGCCGCATGCATCTCGCGGCGTTTCTGTTTGATGAGCTTCGCGACGCCGCCTTTGTATGCCGCCTTATCCATTGAGGCTAGCTCTTTGATGGTGCGCTCGCGTGAGCGCGCAATATCGCCCGTGATATCTTTGATTTTCTTCAAGACTGTCTGCGGCGTAATGCCGTTTTTGTCGTTATAGGCTTTTTGGATTTCGCGGCGACGATTCGTCTCCCCTATCGCGCGGTCAAGAGAGCCCGTCATACTATCAGCGTAGAGAATCACCCGTCCTGCGGCGTTGCGCGCTGCGCGGCCAATCGTTTGAATAAGCGATGTTTCCGATCGCAAAAAACCTTCTTTGTCAGCATCCAAAATTCCTACCAATTCTACTTCGGGTAAATCCAGCCCTTCGCGCAAGAGGTTTACGCCTACTAAGACGTCAAAGACCCCCTTACGAAAATCCGTTAGTATCTCGATGCGCTCTATCGTCTTTACATCGCTATGAATATACCGTGCACGCACCTGTTTCTCTTTCAAAAATTCAGTGAGGTCTTCCGCCATTTTTTTGGTAAGGACGGTGACGAGTGAGCGTGCGCCGCGCTTTGTCACTATTTCTGCTTCTGCAATCATATCCCGGACCTGACCTGGATACTCGCCCTGAGAAACCACCCCTTTCACCACAATTTGCGGATCAAGAAGTCCTGTTGGACGAATCACTTGCTGTACGGGTGTACCGCTTCTCTTGAGCTCATACTGCCCCGGCGTTGCACTCGTATACAGTACTGGTCCCACACGTGCTTCCCATTCATCAAATTTCAATGGCCGATTATCGACGGCACTTGGCAGACGAAATCCGTGTTCTATGAGCGTGAGCTTGCGCGACCTGTCTCCTGCATACATCGCGCCAATTTGTGGGATGGTGACATGCGACTCGTCTATCACGGTGAGAAAGTCGGAAGAACCGTCAGGCTTTGTCGGAAAGTATGAAAGAAGCGTAAAAGGTGGTTCACCCGGCTTACGGCGATCAAAGTGGCGTGAATAATTTTCAATACCATTGCAGTAGCCAAACTCACGAATCATGGCAATATCTTGACGTGTGCGACGCTTCAAACGTTCTGCTTCCAAGATTTTGCCGGCAGTATCAAATTCCTTGAGCTGTGCAGTGAGTTCGCTTTCCATGTCAGCAAGCGCAGCTTCCACCACATCAGTTGGTGTTACGTAGTGACGTGCAGGGAAAACAAACACTGCATCATGCGTCCCGGTTATCGCGCGAGTAATCGCATCAATCTCTTCTATTTTCGCAATGACACCACCCGAGAGATCAACGCGATAAATAACACGTTCACTCGCGGGCATAATCTCTACTCCAGCACCAAGCGCGCGAAAGGTGCCCGGAGAAACGTCGCCCGTCGTGCGCTCAAACGACATGCCAATGAGGCGCCGCGTGAGTTCTGTACGGGTGAGCTGCTTCCCTTTCTCAAGCTTAAGGTTTACTTTTTCGTACTCGATTGGGGATCCTAAACCATAGATACACGAAACTGATGCAACGATGATGACATCTTTGCGGGTAAGAAGCGCTTGCGTAGCAGCATGCCGTAGTCGCTCAATGTCCTCATTTACCATTGCCTCCTTTTCAATGAAGGTGTCAGACGTGGGCACATATGCCTCGGGCTGGTAGTAGTCGTAGTACGATACAAAATAATGAACCGCATGACTGGGGAAAAATTCTCGATACTCGGCAGCAAGCTGCGCGGCAAGGGTCTTATTGTGGGCAATGACTAGTGTCGGCTTTCCATACTGCGCAATCACATTTGCCATCGTGAAGGTTTTCCCCGAACCTGTGACGCCAAGAAGCGTCTGGTCGCGCCTGCCATGCTTGAGCCCGTCAACAAGCGCTGCAATTGCCGCCGGCTGGTCTCCCGATGGCTGATATTCACTCTGCACCTGAAACACTCCTTGTTTTGACATGGAAATCAAGCATACCATTTCTTGCCCCATAGGAAACTCTGATTTCCTGTGGGGTCTCCCGATGGCTGATATTCACTCTGCACCTGAAACACTCCTTGTTTTGACATGGAAATCAAGCATACCATTTCTTGCCCCATAGGAAACTCTGATTTCCTGTGGGGTCTCCCGATGGCTGATATTCACTCTGCAACTGAAACACTCCTTGTTCTTTCATCACTGACATGGTATTTGTTTTATAGTTGAATCGCAACCAGAGGAGATTGCCGTGTCTAATCGCAAAATAGAAAGGCGTGATCGTGAAGCAAAGCGCGTTGAGAGACAATACATGCGAGGAACAGTCGCGTCAGACGTTTTCTATGACTGCGAACTCGAATATCTCGAGTCAGAAGAAGAGCAATCGCCACGAATTATCCGCGCAAGCGGTGGTTTATTCACATGCGATCCCTGGATTGGTTTTGATGAAAATCGCGACCACGATTGAATGTCGGGCGACCTTTTTGGTCGCCCTCTCTCTTTTAAGTTAAGAACGGACAATCACACGTGCTTCACGTTTACCGCGCTTCATGATTGCTATTCCATGCACGAAGTCATCTTCTATCAATGTGCGATCTTCTATTTTTGCACCATTAACTACTATCGCCCCTTTCTCTAAAAATTCACGAGCTTCTCGTTTTGAGGAAGCAAGTCCCGAAGATACCAAGACATCAACAACGGCAATCCCTGGTACCGCGGGTGTTGTCGGCAATCCTTGTGTAAGCATTTCTACTGACTCTTTCGTCAGAGCAGCAATATCTCCAAAAAGCGCGTGAGACGCTATTTCCGAACGTACAGCGGCATCGACGCCATGTACTAGTTCAGTAACCGAACGAGCTAACAGCTTTTGCGCTTCACGCGCGCCGGGGTTAGCCGCATGTGTTTGTGTGACAGTAGTAATCTCCTCGTGCGAGAGCACGGTCATCTTGAGGAGCATCTCTTCCACCATATCATCATCGATGTTGAACCAAAATTGGTAAAACTGAAATGGCGCGGTTTTGGCGCTATCGAGCCACACGGCACCTCCTTCGCTTTTGCCAAACTTCTTTCCGGTCTTTTTGTCTACTACTAATGGCCAGGAAAATGCATACGCGGTGTTACTTGTTTTTTTGCGAATGAAATCAATACCCGAGACAATGTTTCCCCACTGATCCGACCCTCCTACTTGCAGATCGCAGCCATATTCTTTGTGCAGATAATAGAAGTCATATGCCTGCAAAAGCATGTACGAAAACTCAGTAAATGAAATACTGCTATCCGGCGTCTCGAGACGCGGGCGCACCGAATCGCGCTTTATCATTTCATTTACCGTGAAGTGCTTGCCAACATCTCTCAGAAAATCAATGAGGGAGAGATGCTTGAGCCAATCGGCGTTATTTACCATCAAAAAGTCAGTGCGGCCGACGAGGGTTGTGATTTGCTTTTTCAGCGCTTCGGTATTTTTAGCAAGCGTTACATCGTCGAGAAGATTTCGTTCGCTGCTGCGTCCGCCCGGGTCGCCTATCATCCCAGTGCCACCACCGACAATAATGATAAGCTTGTGCCCTGCCTCCACAAATCTGCGCAGCACCAAAAAGCTCATGAGTTGTCCCACGTGCATAGAATCCGCAGTGGGATCAATCCCGAGATACAAGGTGCGTTTAGGACCATCGGTTATTTCTTCGAGTGTTTCGCTCGAAAATTGGTACGTATATCCGCGCTCACGAAGCGTCTCAGACAAGGTTGCCATAGCGACCATTGTACACAAAGAAAGCGGCTTCGTCCTCTCACGGACGCACCTATGCGCGACTACCAGTTGTATCCGTTGCCGTAATGGTAGTTATTGTTGTAATAGTCATTGTAGTAGTAATTACCATAATCGTACCCCGTGTAGTAATTATTGTAGCCACCGTATTGAGAATACTGGTACGGATAGTTGTTATTGTACTGGTAGTACGGATACTGCTGATACGGGTAGTAATACTGCTGCAGCTGCTGATAGTGATACTGGTAGTAATACGGATACTGGTACGAATATGGGGAATTGTAATACTGCGAATTACAAGGGTACTGCGACCAGTACGAACCACACCAGTACTGATATTGATTTCCTGGGTAGATTGATGTGGCACTTGCCATAAACGGCATAACCATCATGACAAATCCTACTCCTATCGAACTCATACCCATCATGAGTGAAGGTTTCATAAAAAGAGTTTAGGACTTAATAATACCGCCAGTGTACGTTTTTTCCTTTTCTTGTGAAGAGAGTATGCTGTTGCTTTTTTATGAAAATATTTTATAATTTCAGAAGCGTATCATAGTGCATGCGTACAAAAAATACGAGGCACCATGCATATTCCCGCACAAAAGCCGTGGTCCGTTCGCCGTGTAGACCGAGTCAGTGCAGAAATAGTCCTGAGTAACGGCGTCTACCTCACATTTCAGGTCGCTCACCGAATGCCGGTTGCACTTGAAAACCTGATTGAGGTTCGACGTTTCCGCTTTGGGATGCAACCAGGAGAATCAATCCTCCTAAACGCGCACCAGTACGCGGAGATACGACGCTGTGTAGTCTTGGTTATCAACGAGTATCGTGCAAACTACGTAGCACGGTTGGGATCGCTTCCCGACGATACGTGGCGAAAGCCGGTACAACTGCGGCTCTGGTGAATCCCTTGGGCGCGACACACTGTCGCGCCCTTTTTCAATTACATTCTGTCAGTTTGCGCTATACGATACATCGCAAAGAGAAGTACTGCTGCGGCAAGATATTGACTGAATGCGAGCATGGTGCCGTAAAGAACATAGTCTATCACTACTGCGGTAACGGGAAACGCGAGTTCAACAATCGCCGAGACGCGTGCTGGCGTGACCGCAAGACCTCTGTAATAAATCCAAAGCGCGAGCATGCCGGTCGAAAGTGCAATAAATACGAGCGTCCCAAATTGTACCGGTGTGACTGATGAGAATGATTCAGTCTTACCGAGAAGCAGGACAAACAAAAATGCAATCGGTACCGTCAGCAAAAATCGAAGCCCGGTGACAACGGTATTTGAATGATTCAAAAGTACATAGCGGGAAAATACAGTTGATGAGCCCCAACACACCGCAGCGCCGAAGGCGAGGAGCGCAGCAAGAATATATCCTCCTCCTTCTCCGAAATTAACCATGCCACCCGGGAACGTTACAAAATATCCCGCAATCAGAGCAAGGAGAGCCCAGAGAGCATATGCGCGCGTCGGTTTCTCATTGAGCACATACCATGCGGTGCCGATGGTAAAAATTGGCTGTAGTTTTTGGAGCAGATAGACAACTGAAAATGAGATAAAGTGTGTCTCATTTAATGCCGCGGTAAACAAAACAGTTCCTAAGGCGCCAGAAAAAAGTGAAACGATGCTCATCGCTCCCCACTCCCTTTTGGTGAATACCTCATGCTTCCACGCAACATAGAGAAAAGGAGCGATGATGAGCGCCCCAACAAGATGTTCGTAGAAGACGATGGTCGGCGC
>Ga0214923_10004185_pt1 | contig 17623 bp, 12 predicted proteins | sample LL1510_MetaG_FD_177993 | JGI IMG/M metagenome (GOLD analysis project Ga0214923, IMG submission 177993) | Freshwater microbial communities from Lake Lanier, Atlanta, Georgia, United States - LL-1510 | ecosystem: Environmental > Aquatic > Freshwater > Lake | place: USA: Georgia | collected... | reverse complement strand
ACTGCCCCAAAAGTCGATCACCGCATGGGGGTAGCGACGCTTGAGGCCAGTGAGCAGGGGGATGGTGACAACAAAATTGCCCACCTTGTTGGAACCCAACAGGGCTATGTGCGGTTTGCTGCCCAGGTCGCGGCCGTCGTAACGCTGCAGCACTGAAACCATGAAGAAAGGGAACATAAGACTTTAAGCTCAAGAAGCGACAAGACCAGACCTGGGCAGACCAAATGATCGACTCAACACTCTGGTATTTATATGGAAATGATCTAGAACTGGCACAACTAAAACTTAACCTAGCAATACTCAAACGAGAAACAAAACACGAAAAACTAAGATTTATTAATCTACTAACATACATAGGAGACTACGAAGGTTGCTCAAGCTGGCTTACAAAAACCGGAGGCATTACGGAAATAGCAGGTCAACAATCGCACTATAGAATATTAAGGCACAGAAGAATCCACAATCCATGGCAAGCACTTATTGGCAGCCACAATCAACAATCCTTAGACACAACACTAAAAAGACATATTGTCAAAGGAAATCCGATTTCTGTAGACTTGGTGGGTGGTATAGGAGATCAGATAGAAAACGCAGCGGTATTAATGGCAAGCAAAAAAAATATTCAAAGCCCGTCAGCCCTGCTGCTTAGGCCAACTGGAGAAAACTACAAAATCGTAAGACAATTATTAGAGCAAGTGCCGAATATCAGAATCGAAGAAGAAAGGGGGGAGGAAAAAACATGGCACGTAACCGCCCCGTGGTTTAGATTTTGGCTAAACCTAAACAAACTAGAGGAACCACCTCAAACATTACTCGAAGACAAATCTCCTTCAATGGCAACAGGAAGAATATTAGCCTGCTGGCGATCTAAAGTAGACCAGAACAATAAGCTCTCATCATATAGCAGGTCTATTCCATTCAGAGAAATAGCTGAAAATTATGAAAAACTAGGAAGAACTCTAAGAGAAAAAAAAGTTGAAATATATGACATCAGCAGCTATAGCAAAGAAGAAGAACTTATAATAAGATCAAATTATCCTTCGATTAGGTTAATGCGAGCTCAAATTAAAAATCTACTCGACACAAGGCATCTAATGAGAAAGTGCTCAATGATAATCACAGTAGACACTTCTCTTGTCCATCTTGCAGCAGCAAGCGGCAGAAATGTTAATCTCCTGTTAAATAAATTCCCAGATGAGCGTTGGCAAGACCTTTGCGAAAAGGGAAGCAGCTACGCAAAACATGTAATGGTACATCAGCAAAAAGAATTCCACAAATGGAATGAACCTTTGGAAATGATAAGACAGAAAATAGTTGCTATGAGCCAACACACACTTGAAACCCACTAACATGACATCAACCTCAACATCAATCGAAGAAGGCAGCGTTCTACTAATCACACTAGACTCCTGCAGGTTTGATACATTTAGACGAATCAAACCAAGGCTACTATCAGCCGTGGGAAAGCTACATCGAGCAATGGCTCCAAGCCACTTCACATACGGATCACACGCAGCTATATATATGGGGTTTCTTCCTTCGGTGAGGCCCGCCAAAGCTTATCTAAATTCCAAATATTGCAAACTTTTTAGAATAGAATTTGGAGGATCAATAGGTAAAAGTGAAGCGGCATTTGCACTAGACGGTGGATCAATAATTGAGGGTTTTAGAAATAAAAACTACATAACAATTGGCAGCGGAGCTGCCAGTTGGTTCAACCCACAAACGCCTACAGGCAAAAAACTTTCGCTAGACTTCGAAAAATTTTACTACCCTGGTACAACATGGCAGCTAAGAGATCAACTAAACTGGATTGAAGAAGAATTAAGAAAAACATCAGGCAGACCTGTATTTATTCTACTAAATATTGGAGAAACCCATGTACCCTATTGGCACACAGGAGCGAGCTGGAGCAAAGAAGACAATCCATGCGTGCCATTTCAGAAGAAAAATCGCAGAAGAGAATGCTGGCACAGACAGGGAGAATGCCTCAAGTATATAGACAGTCAATTAGGACCAATACTCAATAGATTCAGCAACGAGACAATAGTAATTACAGCTGATCATGGAGACTGCTGGGGAGAGAACGGACTATGGGAACACGGAATATCGCATCAAAAGACATTAGAAGTACCATTACTAGCGAGGCTGAATGGCATCCCACTCTAAAAATTAAGGATAGCAGACCAAACAGCATAAGCAGCTTTCTTTTCCTCCTCCAGGCTATACTTAGAGCGCAAATCAATAGCATGAGTAACAAGGCTATCAATGGAACCTGATGGATCAGCCTCAAAAGACTCGATCACACGTGCCAAAGTACTAATAAATCCCTTTAAATCACCGAATTCCACTTGATGAAGGGCCGGCAAAGAGAAATCACGACCCCCTAAACCGTGATAGCCCACAGTTATACAACCACAGGCAACAGCCTCAGCAAGGGGCAAGCCAAAACCCTCAGGATGACCACAGCTAAGAAAAACCAGGGCTTCCCGAAGTTCACTAGCCAACTCCTCATGGGATAACCTTGGCAACTCTTTAAACGGATATGCATGCAAGAAATGATGCTGAGCTGCCATTAACTGAACAGACCTAGCATGATGAACATGCTTGCGGGAGAGAAAAACAATTCTACGGATTTTGCGTTGGGGTGGATAAAATAAATCACCGTCAATTCCATTGATCAATTTAAATATGATTTCCGCGGGCAGTCCACAACCCTGGGCTAAAAATTGGCGATTATCCTCAGATACAGTAACTATCGCCCGAACATCAGGATGACGGTATAGATTAAGTATATTAAAATCGACCACACCATCTAAACCAAATGTATAATATGCATTTTGATTAAAAATAATTTTTCGAAAGCCGGGAAAATAGGTTGGCACATTGGCAACCCATGTTTCTGGAAGAACTAACCAATCAGTTTCAGGATTGGGGGCTCCTTGAAGATAAGCCTGTATGTCAATAACAGTAGCAGTACTTTTAAACCAATTAACCCTGAAACCCGGCTTCTCCTGGAGAACACAAGCACGAATATTAAATTCAGTAAGAAGCTCCACCTGGCGATAAATTTGCTTAACACCACCGATGGTATGGTTAGTATCAGGATAACAAACAAAAAACAAGCGCGCGTTAGATTTCATTAATCTAACCTTGTATTGGATGGGCAATTCCAAACTTAACTAAAGCAGCAAGTACTGACTGATGATGAACACTATCAACGCCCAAACGTTTAAGATCGTTAAGGTCTATCACATGGGAAGACTCAAGATATGAGACCAAAGTATCAAGCGAATCACCACAAAGGGTACGCATAAATGTATTCTGCATAGGACTATAAAGCAGAGCAGGCAAAGTTAAACCATGTCCAGAACAAATAAGAGAATCAAAAGAAACAAAGGAACTTGGATAGCTGCGGAATAAACGACCAGTGGAGCCGAAGGAAGATGGTGGGCATGAAGCAATGGATGAACTTCTTAGCTCAGCAAGCTGATCCCACAGTGAACGATATTGAACATTAACAACAGGCCAACTAAATTTACGTATCCACAAATCCCTTGCACAAGCACCTATGGCAGATCTTCTATCAGGATTAAGATACAAAAAACGAAGAGTCTTAAGCAGAGTAATCTCCTCAACAATCACCTCGAGACTGCGAATGCCAACATAAGTATCATAATCCAAGAGACCTAACCTATACTGCTGATCCAAATAGTCAAGATGAAGTTCAGAACTAAGCACAGATCTTGTTGGTATCAAAAATCCAGAAACTCCATGCTCAACAAGATCCCGATAACCATTCCAATCACTAACAACTGTAGGCAATTGAGCAGCCATAGCCTCAAGAAGCGAAAGTCCAAAGGTTTCCTGAAGATTATCTGCAAGTGAAACAAAAACATCAGAAGCCGCAAGGGCGAGCTGCTTATCTTCTTCACTGGCAGGCTCTAAACCTCCAAGCCTCTTCACAGAGAAATCTGGGAAAAAACTATGTAGCTCATCATAGGCAGAAGCAATATATGAATTAAAAAGATGACCACATTCGAGCAAAATAACATTACCACATTCTGAATTTAATTGAGATAAAGCTCGATATAGCACAAGTGGATGGGCTTTACTATGAAAACTAAGCCTGCCCAGAAAAAGCACAACAAAAGCATTCTTAGGAATACCTAAGGATTGCCTTGCTTTACTGCGCAAATCGTTCCTATTGTCAACTGGAGGTAAACTATCCTCAATCGCGAGGGGAATTACCGGCAATTGCGGACCAGGGGGGGGTGGGAGACACACGCCGTAACGGCGAGATAGAGCTTCATGCTGGCTTGCCATAGCCTGAGCAACAACATCACGCCCCGCCGTTGAGGTACAAACCAAAGCATCCCATGGCTCGAGTGGGGCAACCGCAAGATTCTCTAAACTGGAGATAACATTTTGCGAGCAAAGTGTATGAATTACACCTGTGATGGATAAAGAATTTGTAGCACGTCCTTCCCGCAGAAGCGCCCATCGAGCCAAACCAGGATCCGGAACATGTAAAGCACCAACATCTACTAAAATGTCTGGGCTAAAACCAATATGAAATTTTAGTTTCGCCTGAGGTGGTAAAACAGGCTGTAAAAGAGATTTAAGGGAAATTATCTCTTCCGGTTTTGAAACAAGAATATTAAGATGCTCAAACGGACGCAGATGTCCAACTAAACCACGAACAAAAGAACGGCCCGCAACCCTTCGCCCCATAACCTGATGACTATCTAAATCAAAAGCATCACCAGGCAACATCAGAGCCGCTGGAAAAAAATTAAGCATAAAAATCTTTGCGGTACGCCAACCAACAAAGTAGGGTAAGCAATGAAGCAAAAGCCAAGGGAGTAGCTGCTAGAAAAACTATCCAACTATCCGCCACATTAGCCAAGGCGAGCATAACAAACGCCCAAAAGATTAAAAGCAGAGCCGGCACCAGAAAAACACTGGTTCGCACTCTAACTATCAACCTGCGGAAAATACGGTAAGGAGTCAAGGAAAAAATGAGTGGATGTTATGGAAACATGGTGACCATGTTAAAGCATACAATGGATCCACGGTGCTCCAAGGAAAACAGAGGATGAATCTACAGGTGGCTATCGTCCACTATTTCAACCCCGAAGGTGGGGGAAACCATGGATCCCTCTCACCCCATGCGGAACCGCGATGCGCTGCCCTACGGAGCACAATCCTGCAGTTGCATAGGCTTTTCGGAGCGAGGGCTGCGAGCTTAAATCATCTAGAGAAAAAGATTGATTCCATCAACGATGGCGGCGGACAACTTCAAATAAAAGTGTGCGTCACGGCAGATAAACATCTTTTAAATGAACTAGATGATCTTCGCATGGCCGGAGCTTTTGAGATAGCAGAATGCAATCCAAGAACACCAAAAGAATTAGGATTCGAATGTCATCGAATCCTACAGGAAAGCCACGAAGAATGGGAATATAGTGCCTACCTAGAGGATGACATAGTAATTCACGATGCAGATTTTCTCTTAAAACTTAGGCACTTTAATAAATGCTTTGGTAATCAGTATCTACTTCAACCAAATCGAATCGAAACAACCGAAGACATGAAACATCTGCACAGGTTCTACATTGATGGAGACTACAACCCAGCTTCAACAGCAATTTACCGCAAAAGCATGGCCCATAAGCTATCTCTCAACCATCTGGGAGAAAACATAAACTTTGAACAACCACTTAACACCCATTCAGGCTGCTTCTTCTTGAATAAAAGCCAGGCCAAAAGCTACTTTAAAACACCATTTTGGCATGAGAAGGATATCAGCTTCCACGGCCCCCTAGAAAGCGCCGCAACCTTAGGTGTAATGAAACACTTTCAAATCATGAAGCCTAGTGCAAAAAATGCTCAATTCCTAACTGTAGAGCATGCAGGAAGAAATTTTATGGGTTTAGTTGCTATTGCAGAGAGATAGATGAAAAATCAACGTCTTTTAATTGATTGGCCCCTAACTCCTTACACAGGCTGGGGTAGCTATGGGATTCAACTTGCCCAAGCACTAATAGCGGGCGAGGATGCAAAACCAGTATTAACTTATCGAGCCGACAGAAGCCCCCACTGTGATCCACATTGGCTAATCAAATTAGATGAGCTTGAAGCATATAGCCATGAACTAATCAAATATTTCGACAAAAATCCACGGGAAACAGTAAATACAAACTGCCAGGTGGCAATGGGGCCCATGGGAAATGAAATACCACCTCTTCGCTGCCTGGCCAATCACCAAATTGGCGTTACATTCTTTGAGCGCACAACTATTAATGCGCAGTATATCAAAACCCTAGAGAGATATAGAATGATAATAACAGGATCGCACTGGAATCACAAATTACTCATTGATTCTGGATACCAAAGATCAGAAATGATCCACCAAGGCGTTGATACATCCAGATTTAATCCAATCCCAATCCAACGGCTTCTGAAGAATGAATTTATAATCTTTGCTGGGGGCAAACTTGAGGCTCGGAAAGGACAAGACATTGTGATCGCAGCATTTCGTGAATTTATAAAAAAATGCCCAGAGGCCCTACTGATAGCCTGTTGGGGAAACATTGGCAATGTAGGCCTTGAAACTATTTCTCAAACTCCGCATGTAAAAGAAGCACCTAAAAAGGGAAATAATACTGAAATAATGGAATGGCTAAGCCACAATGGTATACCCGGCGAAAATATACTCCTTGCACCAATTATGGCCAATAGCATGCTTGCAAACCTTATGAAACAAGCTGATGTTGCAGTATTCACAAGCCGCTGCGAAGGAGGAACTAATCTAATGGCAATGGAAACCCTAGCCTGCGGAATCCCAACAATTCTGTCTGCTAATACAGGCCATCTTGATCTGCTAGAAATGAAATTAGATCACGCAATAGCAATTGGCCTAGATGGTAAGGGGAAAGTACCCAAAAATATTACCGCTGGCTATGGTGGCGACCAAGGAAAATTATGGGGAGAAACAAATCCAGAGGAATTAGCTGCAAAATGGATGGAAATATGGCAAGAAAAATCACAATGGGCAAATAAAGGAATAGCAGCTGCAAAACGCCTTGAATCAATGAGCTGGAAGTCAAGCATGAAAAATCTCATTACAATTCTAAAATGCAAAGATATACTCTAATCAGAATAACAAGAATCGTGATGAACTTAGCGGCTATTTTTCAAGCTATCAGTACCCTTTGTAAACATCTCAGTAAACAGACTAATTACTGGGCGCTGACGCACAATAATTAAAGCGGTTACCTGCATGCCTGGGTGTAACTTTGAGATCAACATAGCCTTTGTAGGATTATCACTAAGAGTTACAACCAGTGGATAAGTATTAGCTTTTTGCTGTTCTGCCGGAGTATCACCAGACAAAGCATCAGCGCCGATACGAGTTACGGTTGAATCAAGGTAACCATATTCACCAGATGGGAATGAAGAGACTGATAGCTTAGCTTCTTGGCCCTCCTTAACAAAACCCAGATCGGTATTTGCTAAATAAACTTTAGCCCGCAGTGACCCCTCAGGCACAACACGCATTAATTCTGTACCACTACCAATAACCGAGCCAGTTCGTAGGGCCAAATTAAATATACGACCTGCACCAGTGGCCTTAAGCACCAGATTTGTTTTTGCTTCTTGCTGCCCAACACGTTCGGCTTCAAGATTTAAAATTTGACGGTCATTATTACTAACTTGCCGACCAGCATCAGAAATCAAAATATTAATTTGCTCTTTAGTTTGGGTGATCTGTGATTTAATCTGCTGAATCTCGTCTTTAGCTTGGAGGTAGGAATACTGAGCATAACCTCCATTTTCGTATAAAAGTTTCAACGAATTTGATAAAGACTGCTTCAATCTCAGAGTTTCTTCCTGTGAAAGAACCCTGGCTTGAAGCTGTCTTAACTGAGAGGCAGTTTGCTGAACTGTAAGTTGAACAGATCTAACTCGCTCTTCATTAGCAATTGCCTTAGGAGGAGCAGGTAAAAGATGGGCGAAACGACCACCGCCATCAATAAGCACATTAAATAAGGAATTTTCATAGCGCAACAAAGCCAGTTGCCTAGCAGTAGTGGAAAGTTTCGCCTGCAAACCTAAATTTTCAATTTCCGCAAGAGGTTCTCCAGGATTTACCAATTGGCCTTCTTTAACCCATAGTTTTTTAACAATGCCGCCACTGCTGCTTCTGATATCAAGTTTGCCAATCGTTGGCTCTAAGGTACCTGTAGCAGTAACGGTCTGATCAACTTTACCGAGAAAAGCCCATAGCAAAGCAGCGGAAGTACCAATTGCTATCGTCCATATAACTAAGCCCCCCCAGTGATGGCTCTGTTGTAGCAGACCAGGGCTGTCGTAAAAAACCCGGCGACGAGGTTTTAAGGCCAGCAAGCGATCACGCAAACTCAATGGCTTAGCTGTGCCATCTATCTGAACTAAAGGATCAGTTAATGGAGGCATCTTGCTGACGATAGAGGGCATAGTAAAGACCTCGCTTCTGAAGAAGCTCTGTATGGGTGCCCTCCTCCTGAAGCAGGCCATTTTCCATCAGAATAATCATATCTGCATTTCGAATTGTAGCCAAACGGTGGGTTATAAAGAATACGGTATCGCCGCGTAGCTCCTTTTTAAGATTTTCGCACAAAGTACGTTCTGTAAGATAATCTAAAGCGCTGGTTGCTTCATCTAATATCAAAAGTTTTGGACGGGCCATAATCGACCTTGCAATGGCAATACGCTGACGTTGTCCACCAGACAAAGCTGAGCCACGCTCACCAACATTTGAGGCATAGCCTTGCGGTAATTCCATAATAAAACCATGGGCACAAGCAACTTGGGCTGCATGTATTACCTCTTCATCACTAGCATCGGGAGCATTAAGTGCAATGTTATCACGAATACTGCCATCAAAAAGTAATGAGTCTTGGGGAACAATTCCCAATTGCTGACGCAAGGAGTCTAGATCAACTTTTGCAATATCATAATCATCAATGCGAATAACACCTTCGGCTGGGGCATACAAACGGGGCAATAATTTCATAATGGTACTCTTCCCGCTACCACTTTGGCCTACAATCCCAACAAACTTACCAGGCTCAACTGTAAAGCTTACATTTTTCACAACCAAGGGAGAGTTGGGGTTAAACCGAAAACAGACCTTTACAAACTCAACCTTACCCTTTATAGGAGGCAAAGCAATTGGTCGTAAATCTAGGGGCTGTTCAGTTTGAGAATCAACAACATCCGCCAAACGTTCGACAGAAATTTGCAAACCTTGAACAGTTTGCCAAGTGCCAGCTAGGCGCAGGATTGGGCCAACAACGTTGCCGCTAATAATACGAAATGCAATAAGCTGACCAACGGATAGTTCACCTTTGATAACCAGATAAGCACCAACCCAAAGCACTGCAAGACCACCTATTTCATTAAAAAATGAACCAATGGCACCAGCTGTAGTACCAATAATAGTAGTACGAAAATTACTAGATATGAATCGTGCATATCGCTGCTGCCACTTCCAACGCAGGGTGGTTTCAGCATGCTGCGCTTTTACCGTTTGAATACCAGTAAGTGCTTCAACCATGAGTGAACTGGCAGCTGCATTGGATTCCGCTGCGAGTCGTAACTGGCGCTTGATAACCGGGGAAACAATATAAATAAGTGCCAAATACAACGGAACAACGGCAAGGGCAACAGCAGTTAATAAACCACTATAGGTAAGGCAAACAAAAAGATAAATAATACCAAAGATAACATCAAGAACAAGGGTTAATACAGTACCGGTTAAAAATCCACGAATACTGCCTAGCTCGGCAAGGCGAGTTGAAATTTCACCAATGGGTCGGTTATCAAAATAGCCGAGGGGCAACCTAAACAAATGGGTAAGTATATTCCCCGAGGTTGCAATATCTATGCGGTTTGTTGTGTCAGCGAAGAGAAAGGTGCGAATTAAATTCAAAACATTGGAAATAATGCTACTGCCTATCAACAAAACCCCAATAAAATAGAGAGTGTTAAAATTTTGCTGGCCAATAACCTTGTCGATTATCTGCTGAATCAGGAGTGGCTGGGCAAGGCCGAATATATTAATAAAGAGAGAAGCAACAAAAACCAACACCAATGAAGAGCGGTGTTGTTCTAGGAATGGGAAAAAATAACTGATATCAAATCGTTTTTCAGCCGTCTGGGGGCGACGGCTCAGGGTAATTGCCCGCAGTAGGGGGCTTTCCTCAAGGAGCGATTCGGTGCGGATACGACGTTCACCCTCCCTGGGATCGATAACACGAAGGTAACCCTTTCTTTCTCCCACAAGAAGCACCGGACCATCAGACAACTCCAGCAGTGCTGGCAGGGGCAAGCGGGCCAAATGTGGAGCGGGTACCGCCATCATCACTGCACTAAAACCGATCGCATCTCCGATCTGCCCCAATTGCTCGAGGGATGGGGACGAACGATCGCCCACCATCGATCGCAACAGACGATCAACCACATCCCGACGGAAGGGAACGCGCAGCACCTCGCAGACCATCTGCAAAAGAGCAAGACCTTGTTCCGTGGCCGAGCTGCCAAGCACAGGACGGACAACAAGACCCTCGATATCCCTCCGCGGCTGGGCCTGTTCATTTTCAAGGGCCTGGGCAAGAAGCTGGGCGCCATCGGGATTTTCCCAGGCTGGCCGCAGCTCTAGAACTTCTACAGGAACCACCTGATCCGCAGGCGAACTAGGAAGCATTAGCTCCTTCAGTGTGGCCGTGGGGAGAGCTAATAAGCGCAGGCCAAAAGAACTACGGCGCAAGGCTTGCTGCAACTGAGCCGAGGAAAATCCCTCAACTCCGGGGGGACTGTGATCGGGTAACAAGCGCTCTGAAGCACTTAAAAACCAGCTGCTTCCAGTGGTTGCCTCAATTTGCTGTTGCAATTCAGAGGAAGTGCACAACTCCAGAGGGCATAAAAAAGTTTGAACTCGGTCTAGCAACTCATGGATAGAAAGTTCCTGGAGCTCTCTCTGGCAGAGCAGGGGCCGCAGAGTTGTGTAGGTGTCCTCCCTCTGGGGATGGTTTGCACCCCAGGCACTAAGAGCTGGGGAACTCTGCCACCAACTTTGCCAAAGCTCTACCGGAACGGCCAAAAGCTTGCAATCGCTGGCGGTACGAACAGAGGCCGAGGCCAAACCATTCAAGGCACCCCAGCCACCCCACCATTCCCCAGGCCCCACCTTGCGCAAGGTAAATTCCTGGCCGATAAGATCACGACCACTTACGCGCAAACTTCCTTCCACAACTCGTAGAACAAAGCCAAAAGGTGCGGCCTCACGGGCGAGTTCCTCGCCGAGGGAAAGCTGCCAGGCCTGCACCAGGTTTTCCTGCTGGATAAGCAGCTCAGGATCCACCCCATCTAAAGGGGGACCATCCATAAGCATCCTTACTCTGGAGGATAGGGATTGAGTCACTCAGGCAGATACTCGATGGGTTCTATCTTCTCACCTCTTGCCAAGAGCTCTACCTGGCGCTGCAACCACTCCTGATATAGCTCCTCAATCAGCTGCTGCTGCATGGCTTCATCAAGGCGGATGCTGATACGGGTGTCGAGGCGAAGCAAAACATGCATATCTCCCACGGGGAAAGGGCCGATCAGATCACCCTCGTTTGCATGGGCCAAGCGCTCATTCAAAGCTGGATGTCCGGCCTCTGGCGAGATTGGGCCGATGCGACCGCCCTGGGCACTCTCGGGCCCCTCAGACCAACGGATGGCTGCAGCAGCAAAATCCAGCTCCCCTTCTCTTATGGCAAGGGCAAGCTCCGCCACCCGGGAAGGGCTACCACAACGCAGCAAAGAATAAATCAAACGATCGCGTTGACGCTTGGTGCGGCTAAAGTGTTCCTCCACATGCAGAGTGAATGCTGCCTTTTTAAATAAAGATAGGCGGGTAGGGCGAGTGGCTGCATAAACAAGATCGGCTTCAATAAGCGGCAGGGAATGGGTAAAAGTTTCAAGTAATTCAGACTGTTGTTCATCAGACAAAAGCACCTGTTCGCAGATGCGCTCCTCAACCCAAGCCTCAAGTAATTGATTACCACGGCCAGAGCGGCGCAGTGAACTCCAAGCAGGATCATCAGGTGGAAAAATCATCAACCAAGAAGCAACGTGAGGCGTTCTTTCACTTGGTCTACCACCGAAGCCCAATCACCTAATTTGGTTTGACGAATCAAGGACATTTGTGGATACCAGGGGGTATCAGACCTGCCCCTAAGCCAACGGAAATCGGCATTGTGCTGCAAGAGAGTCCATGTTGGTTTATTCAAACCTCCTGCCACATGAGCAACTGCCGTGTCAACAGTAATTACAAAATCTAACTGACTAATTACAATTGCCGTGTCAAAAAAGCTTTCAAGCTTCGTGCTCCAATCTACCACGCCTCGCCCCTCTCGCCAAGGATCTAGCTGAGATGCATCCACACCCACCTGAAGTGAATGAATAACCACCAAGCGATCGTTACGCCAAGAATCAAAGATCGGCATAAGTTTATCAAGAGATAAGCTCTTATCGGCATACATATCTTTGTTATCCACCCCCGAAGCCCAAACCATACCTATATGCAATGCAAATGGCCGACGCGACACCCGCAAACGATCGGGCACAGGTTCAGACACCTGCAAGTAGCCAGGCATCATCGGCACTGTAACTAAGCTAGTACGGCAGATGCGAGGTAAACTAAGCAGGGGTACATGATATTTAAAGCCTTGCAATTCAGATGGCTTATGCTCAATTAGTGGTGGGCAGGCAGGGCGCAAGCAATGACGGAATAAATCCATTAAAGCTGGACGCATGGAGCAAGTAATAGATAAACCATGCTCCATTAAGATAGGAAGATATCTAGCAAATTGAATATTATCTCCATATCCCTGCTCACACCAAACAAGCAAAGGCTCTTTAATTGTTAGATCGCCATCCCAAATAGGAGTGGGCAAAGGAGGGCGAACCTTATCTGGAAGGCGTAACCGGGTGTCGTAAAACTTCCAGCCCTCTTCAAACTGACCAATTGTTAAAAGAGTAAGACCAAGATTGAACTTTGCGTCATTACAGGAATCATCTAACTCAACCCCGCGGCGAAGCACCACACAGGCCTCTTCAAAACGCTCCTGCACAGACAGGGCACCACCAAGATTTATATGGGAAGCAGCATGATCGGCCTTCTGGCAGATAGCCTTCTCAAAACATTCGATCGCTTTATCCCAGCGCTCCTGCAGCTGCCAAGCCAATCCCCAATTACAATGCATATCGGGGTTGTGATCCTCGATCTCAGCCGAGATAGAATAATGTTTAATGGCATCATCTAGCTGCCTCAGATCCCTCAATACATTGGCTAGATTATGATGGGCAGAATGATGACGGGGATTCAACTTAATACAAACACGAAAGCGCTCAGCAGCCTCGTCGCTACGTTTAAGCTCCTGCAAAGCATTACCGCAATTATAATAAACATCTGAGAAATTAGGCTGCAGTGCCATTACCCGCTCATAGGAACGAATGGCCTCAGCAGTGCGTTTTAACTTACGAAGTACAACCCCATAAGTATTTATGTAGCCAGAATTAGCCCCATCAAGCAAGATTGCCTTGCGCACATGGGTGATTGCCTCTTGGGCCCTGCCCAACTGATATAGGGAGGCTGCCGCCAGGTGCTCCATCTCAGCAGCAACTGTTGGAACAGGAATTAAATTCAAGGCCGCCTGAAGGGCCTGCTCGATAGAGCCACTATGGAAGTGGGCAAGCGCTTGGCTTGCCTGGGCCTGAGGGTCCATAGGCAGCGGGCTCAAGGGGAAAGGGTAAACAGAGGGACATTCTCCCATCCCCATGGGATTATGGGGCCATGGGCACTAAAGGCTTGGGCAAGCAACAACGGCGTACATCTGGCTTCCAGCCCAGCAATGAAACAACCCTGCCTGGGGCAGAAAGCTTTCAGAAGGCCTGCGAATCACACCAGAAGGGAGATTTGGCCAATGCCGAACGTCATTACCGTAAGGCCCTAGCGGTAAACCCAGAGCTAATAGATGGCTGGCGCAACCTAGGGGCACTGCTCAGAAGCCAAGGGCGTACGCAGGAGGGATTGCAGTGCACAGAAACGGCCCTAAAGCAGTGCCCCCAAGACCCTTCCCTATGGGGTAATGCAGGAAATGCTCTTCGGGATCTCAAACAGTACGAGGCAGCCAAGCAGGCCCACACAAGGGCGATCAAACTTTCACCAACAGGAGATCTAGGGCCTCTTCTAGGGCTGGCAATCACTCTTAATCAGAGCGCTGACCACTGGGGGGTAATCAACCTGGTGTTACCAAGATTGGGAAAAGGCGATGTGGCCGGCCACAATGCGGCCGATCTACTCCTTGAGGTAGGCAACGCTTACCACCACCTTGGGCGCCTTAACGACGCCATGCAACGCTGGAAAGAGGCGGCAAAGCACGCAGACGGTGAAAAGCGATTGGCTATGTTGCTAAACATGGCCCAAGCCCTATGCGAAAAACGCGAATTTGCGGCCGCAGAACAACTCCTAGAACCGGAACAACATGAGCATGCCGCAAGCGCCAATTTGCTTTATGCATTGGCGGTAGCGGCAAAGGGCCAGGGCAAGGTGCAGTTGGCCTGCGAACGTTTTGAAGGGGCCCTAGCGATTGATCCAAAATACCCAATCTGCCTTAATACCTACGGACTGCTGCTGCGAGACATGGGCCGTAGCCACCAGGCAAGGAGCTGTTTTGAACAGGCGCTCAACATAGATAAAAAATTTGGGGCAGCAATGAATAATCTTGGCTCGGTACTTAAGGATGTGGCCCGCTATGAGGAGGCATTGAAATGGCTACGAAAAGGGGCAGAAACACTTGAGAACAACCCAGCGGCCCAATCGAATGTGCTTTTCACGCTAGTGGGATATGAGCTTGAACCAGCAGAGCAGCGCTATCAAGAAGCAAAACGATTTGCGGAGAAATTTGCGAAAAGTCCGTTCGAACGGTGGCGAGATAGGTTGCCATTGCCAGATCCAAAAAGAAAGCTGAGGGTGGGTCTGATTTCACCTGATTTCTGCCGTCATGCAGTTAGTTATTTCGTAGAACCTTTGCTAGAAAACTGGGACCGTGAACAACTGGAGATAACTCTTTACGCCTGCGGAGAAGTACGAGACGATTACACTAAAAGATTACAAACCAAATCTGAACGTTGGCGTGATCTTCATGGGGTAAGCGACGAAAATGCCTGTTTACAAATATTACGTGATGAGATTGATATATTAATGGATTTAGCGGGCCACACAGCAGGTAATCGCATGGCATTAATGTCCATGAAACCGGCTCCAATTCAAGCTACTTACCTTGGTTACTATGGCACCAGTGGGCTGGAGCAAATTGATTATTGGGTTAGCGACGAAGTGCTACATCCACCTAAATATGATTTAAACGATCCTTGTAGTGAAACTCGCTGGAGGTTACCAAGGGCATACGTGAGCTATCGGCCCTTGCCAGAAGCACCAGAAGTAGCAAAACTACCGATGCTAAAAAAAGGATTTGTAACTGTAGGAAGCTTCAATCAAAGCCGCAAAATTACCCACACAACCGCAGAAAGATGGGTAGCAGTTCTTGAAGCCATACCCTCAGCAAAACTTCTACTCAAATCAAAAAATTTAGGGGAGCCCACAGAGGAAGCAAGGGTAAGGGAACTATTTGAAGAATTGGGGCTAGGGCGGGAACGCCTGAAACTAGTAGGCCATAGTGCCAGCGTGGCTGAGCATCTGGATTACTACAAAGAAATAGATATTGCTCTAGACACATACCCATACACGGGGTGCACCACCACAGCCGATGCCCTTTGGATGGGCGTACCTGTTTTAACTGTAGCCGGCTCATCAATGGTGAGTAGGCAAGCGGCAGCAGTACTAGCAGCAGCAGGATATCCAGAATTTATCTGCAATAGCAGTGAAGAACTTGTGGAACGCTGTAAACAAATAATAGGCAATCCAAATGCGTTAGCAAAGCAGCGGGAAGAAATGCGTGAAAAAGTAAGAAATTCAGATCTGCTCAATGCAAAAAGCTTAAGCAAGAGCTTTGAAGAAGCCTTTCAAAGCTGGTGGCAGATATGGCTACAGAAAGAATGCTGGGCAGAAAAAACAGCCAAGCCATGGCCCACTATTAATAATAGAAAACCACAACCATTACTCTGCAAGATAGGCACAAGCCCCCATTGGAGCAATCAAAGCTAAAGCGATGCGCTTATTACTTATCCATCAGAACTTTCCAGGTCAATTTAGAGAAATAAGCCCTGCGCTTTGCAACCTAGGCCACGAACTTAAAGCAATTAGCAATAACAATAGACCAACAGATAGCAGAATTGAAGTTTTTGATTATCAAGTAGACAACCCAAACCGCCAAGGAATCCACAAACTTACAACGGAAGTAGATAGCTGGATAAGGAGAGGAGAAGCGGTAGCAAAGATCATAGAAAAACTAAAAAATAAAAACTGGATCCCAGATGCAATATTAGCTCACCCTGGATGGGGGGAAGCACTATTTATCAAAGAAGTATTACCTCAGTGCCCGATAATAATCTGGCCAGAGCTTTGGCTGCGCAAGGAACATATTACGGGCGGCGATCAACAGCAAATAAATCTAGAACAAGGCTGCTACCTTAGCAGCAAAAATTGGCTTACGGGTAAGGCACTACATGACGCAAGCCTGGCAATATTACCAACTAAATACCAAGCAAGCACGTTCCCGCTCGAATGGCACAAAAAAATAATGGTACTACACGAGGGAATTGACGATAGTCTTTTTAAGCAAGTGAGGCTAAATAGCTTACAGATCGGAAAAAATCTTCTATTAGGTGCAGACAAGAAGGTAATAACATTCATCAGCCGAAATCTAGAGCCCATGCGAGGATTTCCAGAGTTTATGCAAACAGCACCAGAAATACAGGCAATAGATAAATCTATCCATATCCTAGTAATTGGTGGAGATGAGGTAAGCTACTCAAACAAAGGTCCGAAGGATCGGCCATGGCGAGAAGTGATGATGAATGAATTAAGAGATAAATTGGATCTTCAAAGAATTCATTTTGTTGGCAGATTACCCCACCAAGAACTAAAAAAAATCTATCGACGCTCAGATGCACATGTGTATCTATCAAAGCCATTTGTATTGAGCTGGAGCGTAATTGAAGCTCTGGCCTGCGGTACGCCAATAGTGGCCTATAACCAAACCATGATGCGCGAAGTGCTAACAAGTGAGGAAAATGAACTCATAAATAGAATCCAAGAACTTCCCAAAGCAATTGATAAACTTCTATATAAACAGAAAAGGGATCTAAGCAAGACAAATAAAAGAATAGACCTAAATCTGAGATTTTCACTAAGCAATTGCATCACAAAACTAGAAGATGTTTTAAAAAGAATATCTAACTCACAGTTTTAAAAATTATTACTTATAAAAATCTAAAGAAGCAGACCAAAAAAATTCTTGCATAGGAAAACCCCCACCCTTTCGGGCGGGGGTAGAAAAAGAACGAGTTGATCGCTTGATTAAAGATATCAGCTGAAGACAGGGATAGCAGCAGTAGTAAATGTACC
>Ga0214923_10004182_pt1 | contig 17631 bp, 12 predicted proteins | sample LL1510_MetaG_FD_177993 | JGI IMG/M metagenome (GOLD analysis project Ga0214923, IMG submission 177993) | Freshwater microbial communities from Lake Lanier, Atlanta, Georgia, United States - LL-1510 | ecosystem: Environmental > Aquatic > Freshwater > Lake | place: USA: Georgia | collected... | reverse complement strand
GCGTCAAGTTGAGATCTGTTTCTTTACCGTTGCATCGCCTAACGACCTTGAATTTGTCGCAACCAGTGGTCTTTCGCAGTATCGCTTCCTAGAAGTTCACGATGAGAGTCAACTTCTCGAACCACATGCGCGCGAACTTCAACATGCGGCTCTGTTGGAACTTCGCCGAAGAACCCGTTTTGATGCAATTGCGTTTTCTTTTCTTGCCAATGAATTTTCTTTGAGCGAGCTGCAACGGGTCTTTGAAGCCGTCTTGAATCGACCGATGGACGTGCGTAATTTCCGTAAAAAAATCGAATCGCTCGATATCTTGTTGGAATCACCACACAGACCTCGGGGAATGGCGTATCGTCCACCAAGGATGTTCTCGTTTGAACCCGAGAGGTTTCGTCATCGCCAGACTCTTGAGGGGGAAGTTCGATTCTTTTGATCTGAATCCAACTTTGGTCTGCGAAACCTCGAATTCTAGTGTTTTGCCTCGGAACGCTCTAGACTCCTCCCGAGGTTGAAGGGAGGGGTCGATGACTGTTTCGTTGGATGAGCGCGCATTGCTTGCTGCGCAGAGTTCCGCAGAAAGCTATGCTTTCTTTCTAAGCAGAAATCCGCGCAAAAATTTCTCCGAGACCACATCTGGATTGGGATCCACAGGATCCCATTTGGACACTTGCACAGCCTGCACTTGCAGCAGGGCGTTTAAAGCCTGCCGAGCTCAACCTTCTTGGATTTGTCCGGAACCTCAACCGCGAAATGTTTAAAGCCATTGACCCTCTGGGAGACTGGTCGATCAAGAGCTGGAACAAGGCCGAGCTCAACGGAAGCCCGCAAGGGGGCGGCGTGATGAGCGTGGTTCGCGGAGCTGTTCTTGAAAAATCGGCAGTTAATATGAGTGTTGTGTGGGGGCCTTCGTATCCCTCGATTGAGCGTGAATATTCAGGTCAGCCCTATTTGGCGGCCGGAGTTTCGCTCATCTCGCATCCCTATAATCCAGAAGCACCCATTGCCCACATGAACATACGCATCTTGAAAGTGGGTGAGGGTGATAAGGCTGTATTTTGGATCGGAGGAGGTGGTGATCTCACTCCTATGCAGAGATACAGCGAGGATACCGATCATTTTCATGCAGCATTTAAGTCAGCTTGCGAAAATCATCGTTTGGGCGATTACCCGAAATTCAAACAATGGTGTGATGAATATTTTTACATTCCTCACCGTGGTGAAACGCGCGGAGTGGGCGGAATCTTTTTTGACTATCTAAAGGTTGAACAAGCCGATGATCTGGCGCTGTTGCTTGAAGTCGGTCAACATTTTGCGCGGGCCTATGGAGAAATTCTAATTCGTCGCGTGCAAACTCCGTTCACGGCTGAACTTAAAGACAAGCAATTGCATTGGCGTGGGCGTTATGCAGAGTTCAACTTAGTTCACGATCGCGGAACTCGATTTGGCTTGATGTCGGGTGGAAATATTGAAGCAATTTTTGCTTCACTTCCGCCTGTCGTTAAATGGTAAGTGGTGTCAGTAAGGAATTTTAAGCATGGTTGAAATTGGCTTTTATGCATTGATCATGGCCTTCTGTTTGTCCGTTTATGGGATGTTCATGGGGATTTTATCTCTCTATCGCCCACAACGCGGAGTTATCTACAGCGGCCGCAATGCACTCATTGGAGTCAACGTCTGTGTTCTTCTTGCCGCGGGCGTGCTTTGGGTGGCGTTGCTCACCCATGACTTCTCGGTGAGCTATGTGTTCCGAAATTCATCGATCGACATGCCACCCATCTATTTGCTGACTTCATTCTGGAGCTCCCTTGAAGGGAGCCACATGCTATGGACAACCATCATGTCCATTGTCGTATCTTTGGCATTGCTGAGTCTTCGGGAAAAGAATGAACCACTGCTGCCTGGTCTTCTCGCCGCTTTTGGATTTTGTTTGAGCTTTATGACATTGCTTCTAGTGTGGGCCTCTGCGCCACTGGCAAGGCTTTTTCCGGTTCAAGAATTTGGCCAAGGCATGAATGCTCTGCTGCAGAACCCTTACATGGCGGCTCACCCACCGAGTCTTTTTTCAGGCTATTGCTCGTTGATTGTCCCCTTTGGATACTCTGTGGCTGCGCTCTTGCGTGGTTCATTCACACCCGATTGGCTGGTGAGTGTGCGCCGTTGGACGCTTGCAGGCTGGATGATTCTTACGGTTGGAATTTTTCTCGGCGGAAAGTGGGCTTATGTTGAATTGGGGTGGGCTGGATACTGGGCGTGGGATCCGGTTGAAAACAGCTCTTTCATGCCGTGGCTTGCTGCCACCTCATTGCTCCACACGCTTCTTATTCTCGACAAAACCAACCGTCTTCCTCGCCTTGCGGTTTCTATTGCCGGAATTGCATTTGTTTTAACTTTTCTTGGAACGTTTATTACCCGTTCCGGTGTCATTAGTAGTGTACATTCCTTCGCAGAAAGCAATATCGGGCCCGCGTATCTCACCTACATTGTTCTCTGGGCCGCGATTCTCATCTTCCTTATCGCAACCCGAGGGCATCTTCTCCAAGGTGCAGCGCGTGCTCAGACGTGGACCGTGTCTAAAGAAAGCGCACTTCTATTCACAAACTTTTTCTTGCTTTTTTTGCTTGCTCTTGTCTGCATTGGAACGCTGTTACCGTTGATTGTTGAAGCCGTACGCGGTGTTAAAATTTCCATTCAACAACCTTTTTTCAATGCCTTTGCGCCGTGGATTGGAATTGGATTGGTGGCGCTTGTTGGCGTGGGTAACCTGATGCGCTGGCGCAGCGGTAAAATTCAAGATCCTGTTGCCGGACTGTTGTACCCAGCTCTGTGGTCTGCTGCCCTAACTGCGGTTCTTGCTTGGCACAAGGCTCTCGATGTGCGCTCGACAGTGGGTTATCTTTTAATTCTATGGACTGCTTTCGTTATGATCATGGATCTTGTCTTTAAGTTGAAAGCGATTCGCTGGAATGGACAAGTCTTCTTGAAATTCAACCGCCCCTATTTGGGCTCATGGATCGCCCATCTCGGTTTCTTATTGGCAATCAGCGGATTTCTTGGCGGCTACCGGGGAATTCAAGCAGAAGCCCGTCTTGCGACAAACGAATCAACACAATTCTATGGCTACACGCTCACCTACAGGGGAATGAAATACGCAAAAGAATATAATGCCACTTATGCAAGTGCAGTTATTGAAGCAAAAAATGAATCCGGTGAAATTGTTGAGGTGAACCCGACTCGAAGTAAATACACGAATAAAGAAGAGTGGCTTAACGAAATAGGCATTCATTCCACCTTTTGGCACGACCTATATTTGGTGCTTGCGTTCTTTGATCCACAAACCAATCAGGTTTCGCTTAAGATGCATATCAATCCGACTGTAAAGTTTGTTTGGACGAGTCTTGTGGTGATGGTGCTTGGAGCGTTGGTTGGTTTGAGTCATCGGATCAAACGTCGCAGTGTCGAAGTTTCTGCAAATGGTTTGCTCCTTGAATCTGCAACTGAGGATTTTGATCTTCTCAATGATTCGCTTTCGCCTGTGCGTTTTCGTCAAAAAGCACAATCAGCCGCGCTGATTGGTGGGGCAGTGTTGCTGCTCGTCTTCGGGTTTTCCGGTATAGCGATGGCTGGCGAAAACTCCACTGCGCGCATGCAATATTCAAGTCAATTGCAGGATATTGGAAATGAGTTGCGCTGCCCCACATGTCAGGGAGTTAGTATTTTGGAAAGCGAGACTCCGCAGAGCACAGCCATGCGCCGAGAAATTGAAAGGCAGGTCAGTGAAGGGCGTAGCAAAGATGAAATTATCGCCTTTTTTCGCAATCGGTACGGTGAATGGATTCTCCGCAAGCCAGATTCAAGTCAGGCCTTTGGAAAAATGATTTGGTTGATTCCATCACTTGGACTGATTGTTGGGCCGGCTTTTTTGATTTTTGCGATTCAATCATCACGCCGGCGTGAAGAAAGGGAACGCGCTGAACTCGAAAAAGAGCTCCGACTTTTTGTTGAGTCGGCTCGACAGAGCGGAGGTCGCGTATGACATTTATTCTTGCCATTTCGATCCTGCTTTCAGTTTTGTTGGTCTGGTTTGTCACCACGCCGCTCATTGCTGCTGAAAATATGGATGTGTTCTCGTCCTCCTACAAAGGTTTTTCTGATGAGGCCGAGTTGCGGCAATTGCTTGATTTACGCGATAAGTTGTTGAGCCGACTGGTGAGCGGAAAAAGTTCAGACGAAAGAGTCTCCCAACTCAGCGAGCAAGACTGCGTTGATGCGTTGATCTCTATGTGTCTACGCTTGCAGCGTGCTGAACTTCCCTATTTGCCAACATCATTTGCAACCGGACAAATAGGTTCATCGTCCAATTTGAATTTCGAAGAAAAAGGTCAAAAAGGCAGTGCCAATCTGAGTGCGCTGTTCTTTGCGCTGATTGTTGGTGTTGCCGCAATTTGTGCAACACATTCTCGTGCAGCGCGTGCCGAGGATCTCCCGAAGGGCCAGGCGTCGGCGCAAGCGAGTACCTCGACCGAGCAACAACGCGCACCCTCATCTACTGTTGTGCCTGCGCTTGCACCCATTGAACCAGATGTGTTTGTCCCGCAAGCAAATCGTTTCATGGTTTCGCCAGCGCAAGGCGAAATGATGGTTCATTATTTAACGTCTTTTTCAATTCCAGCAAAGGTTTCGAATGGATTGACTGTTGTAATGGCGGTGCCTGAGCGGTTGTACGATTGGCAAGTTGTTGCAGTTCGGCCTGAATCTCTCGCACAACAACTGACGGTGGTGAATTGGCATGGAGTTCCTGCATTGCAATTGCCCAGCGGAACTCAGGGACTTGCGGTTGAGCTTACGGCTGAATTCAAAATGAATGCGTTTGCTGGGAGCGTGCAGTGGAACAACAGCCGTTTGCCGTCGCATCCCGGCGAACAGTTTGTCGTTCTGTTTGAGGTTCCTGGGATTCTCAAATCGGTTTTTGGAGAAGCTGCAGAGGGGTGGAATATTTGGCCACCACGGATTGGCAAGGTTGGCGAAAATTTGAATCTGGCAAAACGCGAGATTGCAATGAATCCAAACCTGCCCGCAAGAAAAGTGCAGATCCTCTCGCGCAAATCCAGCGATCCACAACCCTATCTCAATTTCGAGGTGGTCGGGCTTGCCCCCAATCGTTTGCCGCTGATTGTCTTGGGTGCCTTGGTGGCTGCAATCCTTTTTGGTGTTGCTCTCTTTGTGTTCACACGCGGTCTTCGTTGGAGAATTGACAGTCCGGAAACCTTGCCCGGGTGATCTATCGAGCCGTACACTGGGCGAACGGTCATTGACAGTTCAAGTGTCCTGTTTTTTTGGGGGCTTCCATGATTCTCAACAGTTCCACCGTTCAGCTGATCAGAACAAACGCCGCTCGCTTGGCAAACGCTATCCGCAGCAAGGAAGATCTCAACGATCTCGCAACAGCTAGTAATTTTGAACAGGTTTTTGCTGCCATCGAAGCTCTTCTGACCAACACCGATATGTATTTTGATGATGAACTGCTCATGTGCTTGGATGATTCCAACTGGCGCAACTTCAAGGCAACTCTTTTGGTTTATACCCTCAACATCGTGAACCGTTACGTTGCAACGGCTCGCGAAGGTTCACACATGTCGCGCGATCAGCACGACTATATTCCTGCTGCAGCTCACATGTGATGAAAATTCGCTCGCGCAGGAACTGCGGCGGTGCGAGCGAATTTTCTGAAACACGTGCTCAGCTTACTCTTTACGGATGATTTCCCCGTTAAAGAGCTTTTGAACGGCCTGGTGTAATTGACTCACTGTGACAGCTTCTCGGAATAAAATGGGAGGCTGCTTTTGGAAATCAGAGCCGGCTGGGTAGATTCCGACAGCCGGTAATCCCGAAAGATCCCAGCGTTTGGCGAGATCTTCGGAAGTCGGGGTTGACTCGGTAAAGTCGACCTTCAACGCGATAAAGTGCTGACTGAGAAGTGCCTCAACGCCCGACTCGTTCCACACTTCCGCGTCCATTTTTAGACATGCCGCACACCACTGCGCCCATGCATCGACAACCAGGCCCTTCTTCTCCAGCTGTGCTGCTTGCACAGCTTCGTTCCAATCTTTGTACCAATTAATCCGCTCTGGCATTTGACTGTCTGGATTCGGAAGTTCGACCGGGTCATTAATGCGGCTGAACGATGGGAGGCTAGCTGCCTCTGATGCCACAAAACCTTTGATGGCCGAAAGTGTCATCCATAAAGCGAGAATCGACAGACCAATTTGAGCACCTAATGTTGCGATTGGATGCTCGGCGGAACGTCTCTGCCAAACGAGAAAAAGAATGGTGAGAGCAGTAATTGTGCATAATCCAGTGAGCGATGGCTTTGCATAAAGGATTCCAAAAAGCGGAATTTGTCCGAGAAAAGTTTTCAAATAATAGAATGACAGAGCAAACATCAGCGCAGAGAAAATATTCTTTACTAAATTCATCAGTCGGCCGGCGCGAGGAACTCTGCGCATTTCGTGCGACAGAAAACCAAGAGCCAGATACGGAGCGCCAAAACCGGCAGCAAAGACGCCCATGAGTGTGAAGCCGTAGACGGGATCTTTGCTCTGCCCCACCAGAACAAGAAGCATGCTGAGGACGGGGCCCGTACATGGAGCAGCAACCAGCCCGGAGACAGCACCCATCGTAAGGACGGCTGCATGTGGTGATTTTTTGGAAAGTGGAATTCGATTGCCAAGCGCTTGCAGGCGGGAGAGATCAATGACCCCAAGCATCGATAAGCCGAGAGCAAACATCAGCGCCGCGAGCGCGAAGTTGAAAAGTTTATTCTGCAGCAGACCACCAAAAAGAGAACCTGTCATGCCGGCAATCACGCCCATTCCGGCATAAGACAAGATGATTCCCAGGACGTAAAACAAAGCGGGAACAACAGGGTGATACTCTTTCGCGCCGAGGTCCTTTTTCGAGTGAATGCTGTGGCCCAAAACATTCAAAGTGATTGGAATCATCGGGTACACGCACGGGGTGAGGTTCATCAGCAGCCCGGCAAGAAAAAGGGCAGGAAAAAGCAGCCAGCTTCGAGCGGTCAATGAACGTTGAACTTCCGCAGTCACCGAGTCTGTGAGCGAGATTTCCGGCGGAGCAGGCGTTGGTTTCGCTGTCGGTGAAGCAGAGAGTTGAGAGGTAATTGTTGCAATGGGAGTGGGTTGCGTAGCTGCAGTGGCCGCAGGAGTTGCCACTGCGTCGCTTAAGGGTTGTGATTGGGTGGAGACACGAGGCGGAGTCTTTGGGCTGAGGGCCGAGGGAAAGACGAGTGAGTCTTCTTTTGGCTCAGGGCGAGACGTCTCTCCTTGTCGCGCGCTGATGACAAAATATGCGGGCAGTAAACAAGTATTCACCGAGCACGCTTCAAAACGCACTCGCACGACCCCGGTTTCGTCTATTGGCACTTCGCTCGTCACCGAGAAGCGAGCGCCTTTGTCATGCACTGCCCGAGGTTCATTGTAGAACGGATCTTGAATGACTTTTGCGGCGGGGTGTGCCTGGTGGTTCATCACCACAGGGGTGTTGAGCGTTGCGCTGCTTTTGTATTCGAATCGCAGGCCATGATCGTAAAGCTTGAAGCCACCCCGGGTTTCCAGCTCAAGCGTTGCGCTCGACTGGGTCCCGTTTGTTGTCACGCTGACAAGTTTAAACTGAACCACATTGGCCGGATCTATTTTGCTCAAGGATTTGAGAGGAACATTAAATGGATCGTCGTACGCAAGCCCACGCCCGACTGAAATGGGCAAGAATAAAAGACCGACCCAGAGGCAAGTTTGGATCAAAATCCAGCCGAAATTCTTGGCAGGATTGCGTCGCATTTGAAGCGATGTCAGTGTATCACCGATTTTGTGCATTTGAGTCCCAATGCAAAGTGAGATGAACCATGTCAGAAAGCAAAACACTCAGCCTCCTCAAGTCTATAGCGAACACCCGCGCTGATCACAAAGTTTTGGTTGTTGTTCTCGATGGGTTGGGTTGGAAAGACACCCAAGATCACCTGACTCTTCAGCTTGGGACGCATGCGGGAGTGCTGCCTTCCGCTGGTTTTTTTGGCGGGAATGCCGTTGCCGCTTCCTATACCCCACATCTGTCACGGTTGATGCAACTTGGCTTGAGCCGAACTTTGCTCGCCCATGGTCCAAGCGTTGGCTTGCCGTCAGAGGACGACATGGGCAACAGCGAGGTTGGCCACAATGCTCTTGGAGCAGGACGCATTTTTGCACAAGGCGCCAAGCTGGTGAACCAGGCCATTGAGAGCGGTCGGCTTTTTGAAGGCTCTGGATGGGCGCGGGTTGGACGACGTGCTGAGCTCAAATCTGGAGGCAATGCTCTTCATTTGTGTGGCCTCTTTTCTGATGGCAATGTTCACAGTCACATCAATCATCTCTTCGCTTTAATTCGTTCAGCGAAGCAGGATGGAGTTAAAAAAGTAAGACTGCACTTGTTGCTTGATGGTCGTGATGTTGGCCCAGATACAGCTGAAGTGTATGCAAAAATGTTGGCAGATTTTCTTCCTTCGGTGATTGATTCGAGTTTCGACTGCAAAGTCGCCAGTGGTGGTGGCCGCATGTTTGTGACCATGGACCGCTACGAGAGCGACTGGAGCATCGTCGAGCGTGGCTACAATGCGCACGTTTTGGGAGAAGGTCGTTCATTTGTTTCGCTAGAAGCAGCCCTGAAGGCATTTCGATCGGAAGGACTAAAAACCGATCAAAATCTTCCGCCCTTTGTCATTGCTGACGAAAAGGGAATTGCGGTGGGTGCTGTTCAAGATGGCGATAGTTTCGTTTTCTTTAACTTCCGTGGTGATCGGGCAATCCAAATTTCGCGTGCACTGACGGAGAAAAACTTCACAGCTTTCAAAAGAAAGCGTTTTCCCGAAGTCGTTTATGCGGGGATGATGCAATACGATGGCGATCTAAAACTTCCTGAAATCTATCTCGTCGAACCACCGCAAATTGAAAAAACGATGGGCGAACTTTTGAGTGCCAGTGAAGTGAAGCAGTTCGCCTGCAGCGAAACCCAGAAATACGGTCACGTTACCTATTTTTGGAACGGGAATCGGAGTGGGAAATTCAACGAAAAACTTGAAAACTACGTTGAAATTACATCCGATTTGATACCTTTTTCAGAGCGTCCTTGGATGAAGTCGGCAGAGATTGCTGATCGGACAATCGAGGAAATGCGCAAAAATAGTTTTAGGGTGGGGCGCATTAATTTTGCCAATGGTGACATGGTGGGCCACACCGGAGATTTTGCCGCAACTCTTATCTCGGTTGCTTCGGTTGATCTGGCATTGGGTCGGATCCTTGAATGTGCACGTGAAACCAACACAGTTGTGGTTGTCACCGCCGATCATGGAAACGCCGATGAAATGTTTGAGATTGATAAAAAATCCGGAAAGGTTCAATTCGACACGCAGGGCCTTCCACGTGTCAAGACGAGTCATACTCTCTCGCCTGTGCCGCTGAGTATTTTTAACGCTGAAATTTTGCCTTGCGATGTTCAATTGCGCAGTGATTTGCCCAAGGCTGGGTTGGCCAATGTGGCTGCGACAGTGCTTCAACTTGCCGGCTTTGAGGTTCCTGAAGGATATGAGCCGAGCCTGATTGAATTGAATCCTTCACGGAAGACTGAAGCAAAACCGAGCCAAGAGAGCCTCAATCATCCACGTCTGCGTTCACCTACGGAGCTTGCAACACAGCGTGAGTATTTCAGTCTCGGACTTCGCTCAGTTTTGTTTGCCAAAACTGTTGCAGCGCTGCGCGCCGCTGACGGATGCCCCTGGGATAAAGAGCAGACAATCGACTCCCTCCGCCCGTATTTGATCGAAGAAGCCTATGAGGCTGTTGAAGCAGCCGCGCAATATTCACAAGCGGGAGATGTGTCGTCAGCGCGTGCTTATTGTGGCGAGCTGGGTGACGTCTTGTTGCAGATTTTTCTTAATTCCCAGATTGCTTCCGAGAAAAAACATTTCACAGTTGCAGATGTCTTTGCAGACATTGTCGAGAAGATGATTCGCAGACATCCGCATGTTTTTGCGCCTGGTGGTGAGGCCATTGCCACGTCTGCGGATGTGGTCAAGCAGTGGGATGTTATAAAAGCAACCGAGTCACAAAATGGGCAGGCGTTGCCCAAATCTTTACTGAACAAAGCCAAGAAAAAGTCAGCGCAAACCACGTTGACATTCACGACTGCGGTCTCGAAATCGTCTTGGAAACTTGGCTTTGCGTGGAAATCGCTCGAGCAAACATTCGCTGATCTTACTTCAGAAGTGGATGAACTGCGCCGTGAACTTTTCGTTGAGAAGCCAGACTGGCATAAAGTTTCCGATGAAATTGGCGATATCGTTTTTGCTCTAGCCAATGTTGTTGTTTATCTGAATGAAGCTCACTTTCGTGAAGCCCAGCAAATTGATTTTGACCTTTCTGTGCGTTCTGCCGTGGACAAGTTCCTTTCAAGATTTGAAGGAATGGAAAATATACTCCGCGAACGTGGTGTCGACGTCACGGAAGAGGTCGCAAAAGGCCTCAGCTTGGGCGCTTGGGACGACTTGTGGCGTGAAGCCAAGCGCAGGAAATATCGCTAAACCGTTGCTTGACTTGCTTGCAAAGGGGCGTTCTTCGGGGCATCCTTCTGCCATCGCATATGTGCTCTCACACGTCTAAGATTTGCTTACTCACGAGGCAGTCATGGTGCTGAAGAAATTGTTTGGAAAACGCGAAACAGAGGTTGAACAAAAGACTCCGGCCACAGCCGAAACTCCAGTTGCGAAAGCAGGTGCGAGTGCGTCTCCTGAAGCAAAACCAGCAGCACAAGAACCTGGCGAGCCCAAAGTTGCTGAGTATCTTGAGCTGGCGATGGTTGAAAATGCAAGGCAAGATACTGCAGACAGCCGTAGAAAAGTCTATCAGGAATTGCTATTCTCTGAGCTTCTGCTTGCACTCGCTGAGCCCGACGCAAACGGACAAGTTCCAGAAGCGGGAAGCGAAAACTCGCAAAATATGAGCGTGGCGATTCTCCAGAATTCTGCAGGAACGCCATTTGCAGCTGCGTTTACAAGTGGTGCGGCGGCGCGGCGTTGGCGTCCCGACGGCGGGCAATATGTGTCGGTGCGCGGACAGGATATTTTTAAGCTTCTTGAACCGAGCCCTGCTGAGGTGATTGTTATCAACGCAGGCAGCGCACCGTTCATTATTTTGCCCAAGATCGAATACCGTCAGCTGGCCATGGGCATTGTGCCCCAATCACAGAACAGCCCAGTGCAGATCGCAAGCGGAGCGCCTGAAGCTGAGGCGAGCCAAGCGCAAGACGGGCAGATGCAAGTCGCATTTCCGCCTGATGTGTTTTCGGATGAGCAAAAGACTCACGCGGTAAATATGCTCAATTCTAACGCAAAAATTGAAGCTGCTGTCTTTGGCGCAATTCTTCCCCCGAATGCGGGTGAAAATGGTTGGATTCGCACCATATTTTTGCGTGTTGCCGGGGTTCAAGAAACCGCCGAAGACATGCAAAGTTTCTGCACGGGCGTCAAGGATTCCATCGTCGGCGGCCAAGAAGAGCTGTTTAGTGCGGCTCCCTTCGAGGTTGGAGTCATGCCAGATCCTGGCTTTTGGCAGGCAATGCACCAAAATAACATTATTCTCTTTGACAAGAATCCACCTCCTATGTCACAGGCTGAGGCAAAGGATGGTGTGGTGGATGCACACCTTGAGGCCTAAGACCTGGTGTCTTTAGGCTGTCGTGGTGTGTCTTTGTTCTCGCACTCTTCTTCATTTGGAGCCCACTCTGATGGCTGAAGTCCGTAAGGGAAAAACCGAGATCACCCACAAACCGAGAAGCCGCGCGGGGGCATCTACAAAGACCGCTGCGCCGTCATCTCGGTTGAAATCATCGAATTTGGAAGTCAAACGTCTTCTTCGCGAAACACAGGATCAGCTTTCGCTCATTCACGGAGTGCTCGAAGAGCTCTGCGAACGCCAAGAAGCACTTGCTGCTTGGCAGGTCGAGTTTTCGAAGCGATTGGTGACATTGCAGGAAGCTCAATGGCGTTCTCTTGAAGATCTCGCTGGCGTGGACATGGGCCGCCCGGTTGAGAAGGCTTTTGGTATTCAATTCGATCACGCAGATCCCGAAGCACTTGATGATCAGCTTGATGAAGCTCATAAAATGATGGACCAAGTCAACTCGGATGCGCTCCCCAAGCGAGCGGCTCGCTTACGCAAGCGCAAAGACCCACTCCGTCCGAGCGATGTTCCCGATGATTCCGTTGATGAGTCGGATTCGCTTTCTGCGCATGCTTCGCAGCGCGAGCAATCTCCCGAGAGCGTCTTTGTTATGCCTTCAAAAGTAGACGTCCATTGAAATGCAACGGGATATTCTTTCCAGCGCTGCAGACCGCGCGCAGCACATGAGCCGGGCAGTTGAGCAACTGCATGCTCAGCTGTGCAACTCTCAAGTTTTTCAAACAGCGTTTGTTGAAACCCTTGAACTCCTGTGCGGATGTCGAATCCCGGAATCGATGTCCGACGGCAGTGCAGTACGGAGCTCTTACCAAACGTTGCATTTTGTAGCGGTGGGAAAGTCGGGTGGTGTGGCCCAAGTTTTGGTGGCAATGCTTGCCAGCGTTGGCATTAATGCTCGATTTTTGCATCCAACCGAGGCGCTTCATGGCGATTTAGGCTCGGTGGTTCGTGCAGATCCTGTCGTGCTGATTTCCAACAACGGTCGCAGCGCTGAGCTCTTGTCTGTTGTTCCTTTGTTGCGCGAGCGCGGATGTCGCATGGTGGCCATCACAAGTCGCATGGATTCACCGCTTGCCCAGTCGAGCGATGTCGTCTTGACGCTTCCCGTGCAGAGTGAAGCCTGCCCGTTGAATCAGGCTCCATTGACAAGCACCGTCACAACCCTCGCACTTGGGCAGCTGTTGGTTGCAGCTTCAATGGAACGCAGACTTTTTGATTTGGCTTCCTATGCTCGCAATCATCCCGGTGGAGCAATTGGAAAAAGGATTTTTGTTCGCGTCGATGACTTGATGGTTTCAGGTCAATTTCTGCCTCGTATCACTGCCCAGGCATCTTTCAAGGAGTGTGTCTCACGCATGACTGAATGCGCTTTAGGTGCGCTTTTAGTTGTTGACTCTGAAGATAAAATGCTCGGGTTTATCGGCGAGCGCGATTTGCGCATGGCCATGGAAGAGCACGGCCCATCCGTATTCGAGTGCAGCGTTGTCGATCTTATGAATTCGAATCCAATCACACTTCTGCCCGGAACGTTAGCCATGGAAGCTCTGCAATTAATGGAGAATCGTCCACGTCCGCTCAATGCTGTGCCAATTGTTGATGCGAATGGAAGAGCGCTCGGACTCCTGCGGTTGCACGACCTTGTGTCCGCAGGAATCACCGCTGGTAACTAATTCTCACAACAGATCCGTTCCGTTTTCTCTCAGGACACTTCGAATCCAGCTTTTATTTGGGCGTGCGTCTGTGTACGAATTATCTACACCCATGCAGGTCTGAAAAATTTCAACACCCGCCGATGTGACCCCAATAACAGTCCATTTACCGCTCGTATCTCGTACATACATAGGCCCACCCGAATCACCCGCACACGCGCCCTTCATAAACGAGCCAACGTTGAGAGTTTGCGCACGGGTATCGACATTTTGAAGCGGCAGTTCAACTTCTCGCAATGTACCTGTGTTGTTATTGCGCCGGCTTAACGTGACGCCGAAGCCAACTAAACTCACTTTTTGTTTTTCTCGGAGGATGTAATCCTCAGACGCAACTTCAACCGGTTGGTAGCCTTCTGGAATGTCAGACTCCAAAATCACGATTCCAATATCGTGCGCTGGTTTGGAAGGATTCCCACTTAAGGTTGCATCTGGATCCCAATCGGGATGGGGAATGACCTTCTTGGCGCGCATCCAATGTCCGTCGCGAGTCACTTTGAGTCCGAAATATGCAATAAAATCTTTACTCGAGGGCAAAATAAATGCCGAGCTCTTAGTGTAGGTTTGTTGATCGAAATCTTGAATGCAATGTGCTGCTGTCATCAATGCGCGCGGCGAGATGATGGTTGCAGAACAGAATGAGCGGCCAATATCAAACAATGGATTCGCATTGGTTTGTCGCGCACTGCGATGATCGGTGGTTAAAGCAACTGTGGAAAGTCTGCGCGCATCGTTTGAGTTGATGCTGACCGGATGACCGCCTACAATATTCACATGTGAAAGCTTTTTGCCTTCTTGTGTGCCTACACCTTGGCATGCAGCAAGAAAGGGCAGTGTGAGCAAAGACAGGGAAGAAATGTTGTCACTGGAAAAAAGCTTGTGAGCCATGCTGATTGATCCTCCCATTCAAAGTTTAAGAATGATCGGCTCGTTGCTCGTGCATCAGAGTGCTTCGTAAAACTTGTTCAGCGACTCCCCATTTAAAACTCGAACGTGAATCAGTGAGTCAACCTTCAGTGGGGCCTCGAGGTTTACAGTTGACTGGAATGCTCGCTTGCGTAAGGAGCTTGGATCGCATTGGTCGGCGCTTTGAAGTTCTGCAATGGGGCGCACAACAAGCGTGTTGTCAGCGCCTAAATCAGTTTGGATTCGCTTCAGTGCAAAGCAGCCAGAACCACTGATGAGCGGCCAGTTTCCGCTCAAAACGAGCTTTTGCTGACTCCCAAGCGCACCTGGGAGCAGCACAACATCTTCAACGGGCGCGTAAAGATAGTCGTCGGGAGCTGCTGTGCGTGCACGTGAGACAACAAGCGGAAGCGGGGCCACAGATGGCATTCCTTCAACTTCAATTCTCCACGTTCCTTCCTTTAGTGTTCCAAAGGTCACCCTTTGCGTAAACGGGATGATCACTTGTGCACATGGTTCTCCGCGATAGACGTAGACTTGCGGACGGAGTCGGATCGTGCGTTTTTGTGTGTCAATTGATTTCTCAACTGGCCCTGTTTTCATGCAGGCATTTGGGAAACGTCCTTGGATAATAATTTCTGCATTGTCGTTGTCATCGAACCCCTGAGGTACGAAGACATGTTCAACCGGAGCAGGTGCGCGTGTGACTGTTGGAGCTTCTGCAGCTTGGACTGCGTGCTGATAAACCGAAAGCAAGCCTAACATTGCCACAGAAGAAAAACAGGATCGATAAAGCAGGCGAGTCGATTTTCTCGCGGTCTTGAATTTCAGCACGCGCATGTGTCACCTCGTTTAAATTATGCTGCTTTTCTCGGGATTCGAATTGTCAATATGCCATCTGCAAAAGTTGCCGATTTTTCCTCGACGACTGCGTCCTCGGCTAAGCGAATATCGCGTTCATAAGTTTCTGAGCGGTGTTCGCAGTGAGCCATCCTTAAGTCGGCAGATTCCTCACAGCGGCGTTTTGCCTTAATGTGAAGTCTTTTGCCTTCCCCTTGAAGCTCGATGCTATTTGCATCGACGCCTGGCAGATCAACACGGATGTCATAGAGGTTTTGATTCGCAAGCACGTCAATTTTCGGATGAATATGGCGTGGTTCTTCTCGGCGGAGAATGGAACGAGCGTCGTTGTAAAGATGATTCCAAAGATTCTCGATTTGCTCTGCGAAGAGCTCGGTGCGCGGCCCTGCAATAAAGAATTTCTTAATCTGCCCGTTCGACCGCGGCCTCTGATCAAGGTTCAGCTCATGCTTCATGGCGTGTTCCTCCTTGCATTCGAGTCCTTGAGAACAAGTATCGCGTCTGCTGGAAGGAATCGTTTTTCGAAGTTTATGAAAGTGACAGAGTTGCTTCGAACGGCCGATGTGCTGAAAGCGCATGTGTCAATTTGCCTTGATGTGGCTTGGAGGAATCAAAGAATTCCAGAGTCAATGTCTTCTCTTGCTCCGCCCCCTGAATCTTCACGAGGATGGAAGTTTTCCGATGCGCAACGAAAATTCTGCAGTCCTTGAGCGCGAATTCAAATGAGAAGGCAGGCAGTCTGTGCCATAAACATGTGTCGATTTGAATATAGGACCCAGAATTTTTCACCTGAATTCCCAGCATCTCTTCGACAAAGATATGAATAAATGCTGCTTCGCTCCAAGCCTGATGAGGAGCGCCTTTTGGCCAGCTCCACTGTGAGTGATTCGAGACACCATCAAGGAGCTCTGGCAGCGCACCTCCCAACGGACCTTCGCTGGCGTACCAAACAAGCGTCTCAAAAAGTTGATTTGCTTCATCGCGCAACCCGCAGCGGATCAGCATTTCATAGGCGCTGTGGCTGAGCCAAGGCCAAATGGTTCCGTTGTGGTAGGCCCAATCTGGGTGTTCCATTCCCTGTCGACTGCCAAACTCGTGATAAGGATGAAAGTGGATTTTGTTTTCATAAATATAAGCAGTCTCGTCAGAAAGAAGCTCATTGATGGGCAACGGATGCTTCACTGAAGATTCTGGGCTTAGGGTGCGCACACCATAATGAACAATGAGATCGGCATCGACAAGATTCTTCATCGACTGCTTCAGTTCATTTTCATCAAGAAGGTCCTTTAAACAGCCTGCCTGCTCGAGTGCGGAAAACCCCAAAAGGATATTTGGCCGCAGACTAAAGTCAGGAGTGTCATCGGGGCGCAGGGTGTCTGCCCATCGGAAGGTGACCGGATTAAAGTAACGCGCTCGCAGAGTTGCAAGACCTTGTACAATAGCTGCATTAAAGAGCTCAGCATGCTTTGCGTGATCATGACTTGTAGCAAGCAACTTCGTCCAGCGTGCAAGTGCTGCTATCCAGAAAGATTGAATTTCAAAAGCGCGGTCGGCACGCGGGCTGCAAGCCACCTGCTTCCCGGTCGGTAGATTTCTCTGAGCATCCATCCAGGTGTCAGCGGGGCCATGACGGATGAGTCCACCTTCTGTGTTTAGGACTTGTGCTGCTTGCACGAGATGACTTTCAACAGACGATGAAATGTTGCGCAGAGTGTCGCTCCATCCATTGAAGTCGATGAGATCTGCGGTGGTTAACAACAGCAAGGGAAGCGCATCAGCACTGTTGTTTGTTGTTGCGTTGAGCGTTGTGTAATTCGGAATCACGCCCTTGGATTTTTCCCACAATTGCGCGATCAAGCGTTCTCCGTCAGAGACTCGCCCTGACCAAAGAAATGCAGCTCTAAAGCTGTGGCACATATCGCGTGTCCAGAATTGGGTGAACCAAGGCAGACCCGCCTGTAAACCGAATGTTCCATCGTTGCGGGATCGTATCAGTTGGTTGAGGCTCTCTGCCGAATTCAAGTAGGCGTGCTTGAGGTTTTGATTCTCTGGCGAAGTTTCAAACTTGCTCAAAATTTGGTTCATTTTTGGATGAACACCCGGTTCGTCGGGGATATTTTTCAATGTTTTAAAAGTAAGTTCAACAGTGCCGTGAAGCGGTAACTCTACGCGGCATTCATGAGTCCGGACAATCTCACGAAAGCTATTTTCTCCGCGCGCGGCGTCGAAGGGAGTTGGTAAAAAGTCGCGCTCGGCCTGTGGCATGAATTGCCATGCTGGAATTTCGGGTGAACTTGAATTCAAACACTTAACTGCAATTTTTACTTTGCATTGCTCAGACTCGATCAATATTTCATTGAGCTTTTCTGGGTTTAACGACA